>OJFP01001445.1_pt1 | contig 11503 bp, 8 predicted proteins | sample 1594141 | NCBI WGS metagenome assembly OJFP01 (sample SAMN05416843, study PRJEB24817) | seawater metagenome | isolation source: Sea water | place: Canada:Atlantic | collected 2013-07
GATCTCCACTATCCTCTTCGTCGGCAGCGTCAGATGTGTATAAGAGACAGGGTTCACATCGAGTATAAGGATGATCGACAAATCAGAACCAAGGAGTGGATCTATACCGACAAGGGGAAGTTGATCAGGGTAAACGAATTGGGCCGCCCGGAAAACCGACCGCAAAAACAAGGTGATCACGAGGATGTGCGGAATGAGATGAAGAGGATTTTAGCGGTGATCAATAGGGAATGAAGTAGGCCAACAAGACGGTGCAGACAACGTCGCTCCGCTCCGTGCCTGACCTTAACGTAGGCAAATATGAGCGATATCGTCATACTAATCGCAGGTCTTTCGGTTGGAGCTGCGATTGCGTTTTTCACGAGGGGAAATCAAAACGGGTCAATACTTAATGTTTGCGATTGATCGCTCGCAGATCAAGCTGACAACGTCTTCTTGCTGACCCGAGTCGATTGGGAAATCCTGAAGACGGCAGGCCTTGACTATTGACTGCGGCAACAAGGACGCCTCTCAAACGGGTTCGTTTCCTTCAGACCAGCGCCCCCCCCCTCCCAACGCTTGGCGGTTCCAGTGAAACGGCCTAGGTTCCGGCGCGAAGCCTCAAAAAGGGGTCGAACGCAAATGGTAAATATTAGGCGTGAGGTAATAGGGGATCACCCCAGTGCTGCTCAAATATAGGGTCGCCTTGCGGCACCTTTGCACATACGGTTTTTGAACCTCAATCTACCCCGATGAATACCTTCTCCTCCTCGATTCTTATGGGTCTTACGATCCTGTTCACGGCCACCGTTTGTTTCGTTTGGCTGAGTGCCCTAATCCATTGTCTTCGATCTGATTTCCGACGCAGCAATGACAAAACCATTTGGCTCCTCACCGTGCTTCTCCTGCCAATCCTAGGGGCCGTTCTCTATTGGGGCTTCGCGGCTGAAAGTATGAATAGAAGGAAGAAACGTTCGAAGTCGCATTCCCGCAAAAGATCACATTTCAGTTTCCGTCTTAAACGAGGCGCACACGTGTTTCGCAGCTGAGGAGATTCACTCAACACTTCCCTCGGGGAAGAATGAAGAGGGCCCACATTGAGGGTCAATCGCGACGTGTCAGTCGCACTTGCAGTCGATCGTAGGCGAGACGACGTCGGTAGCTGCTTTCGGTCTCATACTTGTCTTCGGCTGAGATCGTTTCGATGCGAGCGACTCGCTCGCATAGCACCTTCATTAGAGTGCGCACGACCAGTCGGGCATGCGCGGCGCCGAGGCACAGGTGGGGGCCAAAGCCGAACGCGACGTGCGGATTGGGACGGCGATCGAGCTTCATCGTTTCCGGATCTTCGAAAACCGTTTCGTCGTAATTGGCGGCGGCGAAATTGAGGCTTACGAAGTCGCCCGGTTTCACCTCCACGCCGTGCACGTTAGCTCCCATGGGACATTTGCGCGCGAGATGCGTGGTAGGAGACAGCACCCGGAAGAACTCCTCGCTGGCGCCTAAGATGCGTTTGAGATCTTCCCGCAGAAAATCGAAATCCTGCGGGGTCGCCGCGAGGTGACCGATCACTCCCGAAATAGAATTAATGATGGTATCCCGACCGCCTGCAAAAACGATACTGCAGTAGCCGAGCATCTCTTCGCGCGTGAGCGGACGGCCGCGAAACTCGGCCTGGGTCAGTGCACTGAAAAAATCGTTTCCGGGGTTCGCCGCCGAACGGTCGAGCAAGTCGTTCGCATACTCCTCCATCGCTTTGCCTTTGCTGGTGCCATCGCCTTCGCGGAATACGTGCATGCCCCACCCGATCCAGATATCGGCTTCGCTCTGGGGCGAATTCAACAAAATGGCGAGTCCCCGTGACTGCAGCGGAATGGCGAAGTCCCGCACGATCTCCACCGAATCCTGCGAGAGGGCGACTTCGATCAGACCTGTGATCAATTCCTCTATCTGGGCGATAACCGCGGGATCCTTGGCCCGGCTAAAAAACGGCTCGGCGATCTTACGGTAGTCGCCTTGGTCCGGCGGGTCGACCTCCAGCGGCAACTGCCTCACCGTGCGCACGTCCTCTTCGTTGGGAATCGGCACCTGGAACGGCGCATCGCTGCTGAAGTGCTGCCAGTCCTTCGCCATGCGCCGCACGTCCTCGTGTTTAAGAATCATCGGCACATCGGTGCCTTGGAAATTATTTACCAAAATTCCGTCCTTACGACGTGGTTCGCCAAACGGGTCGGGCTGTTGATTATGAAAGGGACAGGGCATAAGAAGTAGGAACTGTTCTTTCAGGCGCTGACGGCCTCGAACAATTTCGCCGATACTCACATTGGTCTGCATCGAATGGCGAAATGCAAAGTGTATCTCCAACTGGATCGCCCATCAATTGATCACCTTAACCCCGTAAGCAGCGAACAACCGATCGTATGTGACGATGGGGCAATTCAAGCGGTTCGCTTGGGCTAGGATTATCCGGTCAAACGGATCGGCGTGATGATCCGGTAATTCCACCGCATTCGAAAAGTCCACTGCTTCGACCGGCAGGACCTCACACGTTTAGGACTTCACCGCTTGATTCCAAAATGACTGGACGGAGTCGAAGGGCTCCAGCGGAAATCCTCCGCGTTTATGTTTGAGAGAAATCTCGAACAAGCCGCAGGCCGAAAGCGTCAACCGGTCCGCCGCTTGAATCAAAGTAAGTGTCTTACGGGACAACTTGCGCCGAGCCAAACCCGCCAACGACAGCAAGGCACAGGTATCGAGGATCAGATCCATCCTTCGATATCTTGCGCATCTACGGGAGCCGTGGCGGCTTCATCCGAAATCAATGGTTTCACTCCTCGTAGTGGTTTCACACTGCGCTCTTGAGTTTGATGGGGCACGAGATCGAACCAAGGTTTCCCATGCTTGGTTACCGTGACTCGTTGCCCTTTATGGGCGAATTCCCCATAGTGACTGAACTTACTTTTAACTTCACGAAGTGGGGCCTGCATGGGTGCAATTTGTAGTCACCGTGACCACAAAGTCAAGACGTAGCTCGAAGACACTAGATCTTGATCCAGAAGCACACTGATTACCCACGGAACTGAGCCCGGAATTCGCGGGGTGAAATCGCCTTTCGACCCCGGAACTGCCGATTGAAATTAGATAGATTGCGAAATCCTGCTGCATAACAGACCTCGGCCACACTCGAGTCGGTCTGCATCAGCAGACGGCACGCAAGCCCGACCCGCAGCTCGTTCACAAATGGGATGAAGGACATGCCGGTGTTCTTGCGAAAGAACCGCGAGAACGACTTGGCACTCATGCCCACTAACTTCGCCGCGTCCTCCAGATTGAATTCATTTTCGAGATTCATCACCACCCAGCTTTTCACGCGCTCGATTCGTCCCACGTTTTCCTGCTTCAGCGACGGAGCATAGATTTCACTGACGAGCGGGATACGATCTGCCTCGGGTGCCGTCGCCAAGGCATCCAGCACCAAGATGAACTGCGCGACCCTTTGCGCATCCGACTGATGCACCATCACACGAATCAGCTTCTCAGCCGTCGCCCGGGTTTCGCCCATGATCTCGAACGACCGATCGGTGGCGGCGACAAAACTCCGGATGCGTTCCATTTCCATGCCACCCAGAAACGCATTGCTTAAAGTGGTCGGCGAAAACTGCAGCACCAGCATCGCGGGATTCTCGGGATCATCTTCCGCCGGTTCGTGCGGATGAAATGCGTGAGGCACATTTGATCCGTTGACGAGCAGCGTGCCCGGTCGGATATCTCCGATGAAATCACCCGTAATGTGGTGTCCCGTATTCTTGAGCACCAACAGGATATCAATCTCCGGATGATAGTGCCACGGGGTCCACATATCCGTATCGGCCTTAAACGAGATCAGCTGATCCTCACCTACGGGAATCAACTCCCGCTGAGCGTCACCAATCCGTTGCTGTGTAATCGCGGCCATATTGGGTTAATTTACCTCATTTCGATGCTTTTCAAACCATGAATTGAGAACCTTGTTTAATAAATTGCGGAAATATCATCGGTAATTGTCCTTTTGCAGTATCCTCGACGGCCAAGAAAAGGTAGGATTAATTTGGAATTACGCCCCTCCCGTTTCCTTCCCCGGATATGTTCTTCGCCGTACGACCTGCCCTTGTTTTCGCCATCCCTTTCGCCCTAGTGGCTTCGGCCGCCCCGGTCGAATCTCCGGCTGAATTGACGGCAGCAGATCTCGAGTTTTTCGAAGCAAAGATCCGCCCTCTACTCATCGAAAACTGCTACGAATGCCACTCGGTCGGCGCTGAGCGGGTGCGCGGTGGATTCCTGCTCGATTCCAAACCCGGACTGTTGCGCGGTGGTGACAGCGGCAAGGCCTTGGTGCCCCACCTGGCCGTCGAAAGCCGGTTGATCAACATGGTGCGGCACCATCCGGACTTCGAGTCCATGCCGCCCAAAACCAAACTCACGGAAACGCAGATCAACGACCTGATCACTTGGATCGATCAAGGCGCGCCCGATCCGCGTTTGGTAGAGCCGGAATATAAGGATCTCAACGAGGGGTTCGATCTGGAGGTCCGCAAGGACTGGTGGTCACTCCAACCCGTGACCAACCCAGCCCCTCCGGTGGTTCGGGAAGAGACGTGGCCCAACAACGACTACGACAAATTCATCCTGGCCGCCCTCGAGGAGAAGAACTGGGCGCCTGCTCCCGACGCGGACCAAGGTTCACTCCTGCGCCGACTCAGCTTCGATTTAATCGGTCTTCCGCCCTCGCCCGCAGAGCTCGCCGCATTCGTCAATGACCACTCCCCCGAGGCCTATATGAAACAGGTCGATCGCCTGCTCGGCTCTCCGCATTTCGGCGAAAAATGGGCCCGACATTGGATGGACGTGACCCGCTACGCTGAGACCAAGGCCTTTGAGGCCGACTACACCATGCCCTTTGTGTATCGGTATCGCGACTATCTCATTCGGGCTTTCAACGCCGACGTCCCTTATAACCAATTCGTCCTCGAAGCCCTTGCCGGTGACTTGCTCGAACATTCCCGCATCGATCCGGAAACTGGCGAGAATGAATCGATCAAGGGACCCGGTTTCCTTTTCTTGAGTGATGGTCAGCATGGGCCTCCCGATATCCATGAAGATGAGGCCCGGATTTTCGCTCGCACCATCGATGTCACTACCAAGGCCTTTCTGGGTTCGACCGTCGCTTGCGCCCGTTGCCACGACCACAAATTCGATGCCATCACTACGGCCGACTACTACTCCCTCTACGGCATCCTGCGCAGCTCCCGCCTGACCTACGCCAACGCCGTCAGTTCCGATCGACAGATCAAACCCGCAAGAGAAATTGAGCGCACGCGCGCCGAACTCGAGCCCCTGATCTACGACGCCATCAAACCCCACTTCGATGCCGCCGCCGACTATCTGACTGCTCGCGATGCCATCATCGCAGAGGGAGACCTTCAAACTGCCTGGGCCAAACTGAAGGACAAATACTCCGGCAAACTGAACGATCAAAAACGGACCGATCGCGACCAACATTATACGGATCTTATCGCAAAACACACGGCCAGTCGCCCCCCCGATCACCTCGACTCTACGGTGCTAGAAAATTGGGTCCGACTCGCCATCACCCCCAAAGCTCGCAGCAATTGGCCCGAGCTCGCCGTCTTCGATAGCCGTCCGACCAAACCAGTCGCCAATTCTGAAGACAGTGAACCCGAACGCAGCGCGACCTTTGATGCCATTACCGCTTCGCTCCAAGATTGGATGACTGAAGGTCCAGCCTTCCTTGATGCGCCTGCCGCCGATGATTTATTGATCAGCCACACGGATAACAAAATTGCACTTGGACTCACGACTTCGACGCTCTTCGCCGGTCATCGTGGCACCCGGATGAGTGGAGTCATGCGCTCCCCCGATTTCGTAATCGACGGAAAACCCATCCGATTCCAAGCCAGAGGTCGTTTCGCCACCGTGCGATTAATCGTGCGCAACTACGAGTTGGCGGGCCGCGGCCCCACGACTGCCGTGCTGGAGCAAATCCTCGAGGGAGACCATTGGCAGGACATCACCATACCGACTTACCTCTGGGAGGGCGAACCCGCCTACTTAGAGATCGTGCAGCATGGCGAACTCACCCACTCGCGTCAGCCTCGACAGCAGGAGCCGGACTTTGACGAAAACGCTTATGTCGCGGTGCGATTTAGCCCCACCACAGACTGGGCCAGATGGTGGTCAGAGTCCGAACCTACGGAACGACTTAAGCAGGTCTGGACCAAGGCACGGCACGGTAACCTCGATGCCATAGAGGTTGATGTGATGTCCGCTCTGTTCGGCGCCGGTTTGGTCAATGCCGATCTGGAAACCCAAACGTCTCTTCGCACCAAATTCGCCGATTTTCGCACCGCAGGAAAGCTGATCCCGGAGCCCGTTTACGTCCGCAGTCTGACCGATGGCGACCCTAAGGACGAACCGGTTTACATCCGCGGAAGTCATAAGAATCTCAGCAGCGAGCCCAATCCTCGTCATTTTCTCGATTCATTCGATGAACCCGCCTTTAAGACCTCCGGCAGCGGCCGCATCGAGTGGGCCCGTAGCGTCGCCGAACCTACGAACCCACTCACCACCCGCGTCATCGTAAATCGGTTATGGCATCACGTTTTCGGCCAAGGACTGGTTCCGACCGTCAACGATTTGGGGGTGATGGGAACCGCGCCCTCTCATCCGCAGTTACTCGATTTTCTGGCCCAAGATCTTATCCGCCAAAACTGGTCGCTGAAGACCCTTATTCGCAACATGGTGCTAACCCGGACCTACCAGATGTCGACGACGCCCAGCGTGGCTTCGTTGGATGAAGACCCAGACAACCTTCTCCTCCAGCACATGCCCATCAAACGGCTCAACGCGGAAGCCGTGCGTGATCACATTCTAGCGAGCAGCGGCAGTTTGGATCGAAAGACATTCGGTCCGAGTGTGCCGGCCTTCGTCGACAATCTGCCCGACAGCCGAGCCAAACCGCCCATCAGTGGACCGCTCGATGCCGACAACCGACGCTCCGTCTACATGGAATTACGCCGCAACTTCCTGCCAACGTTCCTGCGCGCATTCGATCTCCCCAATGCAACTGAGCCCGTCGGAGCGCGTGATGCTACCAACGTCCCCGCCCAATCGCTCGCACTCCTAAACGATCCCTTCGTCCACCTGCAGGCGAAAAACTGGGCCCAACGCATGGTGGATTCTCCTTTGTCTACGGAAGACCGCATCAACCAACTTCATCTCGTCGCATTCTCCCGACCGGCGACCGACGAAGAGTTCATCTGGGCACGATCGGTGCTCGAAACCATGGCCCAAGCTTACGGCACCACCCCCGAATCGGCCGACCCCTGGTCCGACCTCTGCCACCTCATGTTCAACCGCAAAGAATTCATCTATTTGCTCTGAGGGCACCGCCCTCAGAGCAAATAGAAGTAACAAGTATCAGGATACATAGCTAAAACCGCCCACCGGGGTCAGACCCCCTCCACGCACTCACGTGCGAAGTATCAATTTCCAAGTAACAAGTATCAAGAAACTCGAACTCCACTCCGCTCCTCTTACTCGTTCTCATTCTCGTTCTCTCCCCCTCCTCTGCCTCTAAGCTTCCAGCTTTCGTGTGTTTCGTGGTTAACCCCAATCCTGCCCTCTAATCCTCCCCACCATGCATAGCCGTCGTGAATTTCTCCAAAAAAGTGCCATGGGTTTCGGCACGCTCGCGCTCTCTGGCGTGATGGAGCAGGAGCTACTCGGCTCACCCACGCCGCTCTATCCCAAGGTGCCTCACTTCGCACCTCGCGCCAAACATGTCATCTTCCTCTACATGGACGGTGGCGTGTCCCAGGTCGACAGCTTCGATCCCAAACCTCAGCTCGCCAAAGAGCATGGCCAACCACCCAAATTCGCCGTCGATGCCACGGTCTTCAACAACAACGGCAACCTCCTGAAAAGCCCTTGGGAGTTCAACCGCTACGGAGAAAGCGGCCTCCCCATCAGCGATCTGTTTCCGCACATCGGCTCCTGCGCAGATGACCTCTGCGTCGTGCGTTCAATGACCGCGTTTTCGCCCAATCACCCCAACGCTAATTACGCCCTCCACAGCGGTCACGTGCTCTCCGGCCGTCCTAGCATGGGCGCTTGGGTCTCCTACGGTCTCGGCACTCTCAGCCAAAACCTTCCCAGCTACGTGGTCATCCATGGTGGCCAAGTGCCCGCCGGCGGCATGCAGAATTTTGCTAACGGCTTCCTGCCCGCGAATCATCAAGGGTCCATCTTTCTCAACGAACATCCTGTCCTGCAGAACACCTCGCCGCTCGAAAAGTCGGCTGAGATTCAAAAGCAAAAACTCCGCTTTCTGCACGAAGTGGACGGTAACCTCGAAGCCCGCCTCGCCCACGCAGAGGCCATCGAGTCTGCCATCCAAAACTACGAGCTCGCCGCCCGCATGCAATTGGAGGTTCCCGATGTGACCGATATTTCAAAAGAATCCGAGGCTACCAAAAAACTTTATGGGCTCGACGCCCTTTACGAAAATACCCGCACCTACGCCGCGCAGTGTCTTATGGCTCGGCGCCTCGTCGAACGGGGGGTGCGTTTCGTCGAACTCACCATCAACCCGGGCAACGGCGACCGCTGGGATCAACACTCCAATTTGGTCGACGGTCATCAGAAAAATGCTGCCTCCGTCGATCAACCGATTGCCGGACTCATCAAGGACCTGAAATCACGCGGGATGCTTGATGATACCTTGCTCGTTTTTAGCGGCGAGTTCGGCCGCACTCCATTCGCGCAGGGCACCAATGGTCGTGATCACAATCCCCAGGGCTTCAGTATGTGGATGGCCGGCGGCGGCATCAAAGGCGGCCAGACCTACGGCGCGACCGACGAATACGGTTACCGCGTAATCGAGAATAAACTCACCGTGCACGACCTCCACGCCAACATGCTCCATCTGGTGGGCATCGATCACACCCGCCTCACCTACCGCTACAGCGGCCGCGATGTGCGTCTCACCGATGTGCACGGCGAAATCATTCCCGAACTCTTTTCCTAATGCGTATCTCCCTCGCTTTGGCGCTCGCCGCCACCACCCTCTCTATCCGCGCCGAAGAAATCGTTTACGACTACGACGAACATATCGCACCCTTACTCGAGGAATACTGTATCGGCTGCCACGGCCCCGATAAACAGAAGAGTAAGTTCCGCCTAGATAGCTTTGAGCGACTCATGACTCCAGGCTCGAGTGATGAAGATCCCATCATCCCCTACGTCCCCATGGAGAGCCCCCTCCTCGAGAATTTGCTCATGCCCAAGAGCGATGAGTATGCGATGCCGCCGGAAGACGAACCTTCGCCGACAGCCGACGAGATTTTGATCATCGCGCAATGGATCTACCACGGTGCCACCAGCAGCAAAGCCGAACGCGCCAAACTGCCGCTCGAGCAACGGTTTGATCCGGGGCCACTCGCCGCCATCATGCGACTGCGGGCTAACGGTGCCATCGTGCAAAAGCTCAGCGCCAAGGACGCCGGAATCACCGCTGATCTCCGGGCCTTGTCCGGCGATCTGACCGCGGAAGACTTCGCCGATTTGCACCTCATCGCCGCATGGATCGAAGAGTTGAACCTGTCCGGCTTAAGCACCCTTCCATCGGACTCTTCGTGGTTCGCAGGATTCGAACGATTGAAGGTGCTCGACCTCAGTGGTGCGTCCCTGCCCGCCGCCCACGTGGCGGCGCTTTCCAATCTGGAATCACTTACCCGACTAAATCTTGCTCAAGCCACGTTGCCGGCAGATGCAGTAGCCGCGCTGATGGTTCCGCAAACCGACCACTTGTTCATCAGCGGACTCACCGCTAATCGCAAAGTTCTGCGCGAACTACACGCCCGCCATCCCGACACCAAAATCATCGGCGGTTGGGATTTGGACCAAACCAACACCGTGCTGCAAAATGCGCGGCACGATTCGAACAAATTCGACCCCGGTGAGCCGATCATACTCGGCGAACAAGTCAGTGCCTTCGGCATCAAACATTCCCTGCTGATCTGCGGCAAATTCACTGGAATCATTAGCGAAGACAACGAAGTCATGTGGCGCGGTCCCAACGGTGCCCGCGATGGTATGGTCCTCCCCAATGGCAACGTCCTCATCTCGGTGCAGGGCGAAGCCCGCGAATATCGCGCCGGCTCCCAGGAAATCGTCTGGTCGTATCGACTCGATGAACGCAACGCCGAGCTCGGCACCGTCAATCGTCTCCCTTCCGGCAATACCTTGGTGGTCGAGCGCGGCGTGCTCCCGCGCCTGCTCGAAATCGATCCCGATGGAGAAATTGCCGTCGAAGTCCCTCTCTTACCCGAGACCGACAACAACCACATGCAGACCCGCATGGCCCGCAAGCTGCCCAACGGCAACTACCTTGTGCCTCATCTGCTCGCCTTCAAAATCAAGGAATACACCCCGACTGGTGAAGTCGTAAACGTCATCCCCACCGACCTGCCCGAACTCGGCGGACGTGAAGTGCGCAACTGGCCCTTCACGGCCATCCGTCTCGCCAATGGCAACACGCTAGCCAATCTCACCAACGGCAACAAAACCGTAGAATTCGCCCCCGACGGCAGGGTCGCGTGGCGCGTGGACAACGACGATGTCGACGGCCGTTTCGCCGACCCCTGTGGCGGCCAACGCCTCCCCAACGGCAACACCGTTATTTGCTCCTACGGTCAACGCGAGTCGACCAAGACCCGTATCTTCGAAATCAACGCCGACAAGGAAGTCGTCTGGGAACTCTTCTTCCCTCCGTCGACTGCCCACCAGGCCCACGTGATCACCACCAACGGCAAGCCGATCCATCCTGTGCTAAGATAGAACTCCCTTCGGTCGCAGTCTCCCATCTCTCGCGCCGTCGCTGTTGCTTTACGAGAGTTAGGCAATTTGTGCAAAAGGGGGTCGTAGCCTGCTCAAACTTTCGTTTTGCTGCTGGTTCTGCCCTTTTTTCTCATGCGTAAACTACTCCCCATCCTTTTCTCTCTCGTCGGATTATTCTTTGTCGGTTGCGGCAAGTCTTCGGATTCCTCCGGCGGCGCCAGCACCTCCAAGACGAAGCTGAGCTTCATCACCAACGTATCCGCCGACTTCTGGGTCTACGCCGAAGCGGGTGCCCGTGCCGCCGAACGCGAGTTTGACGACATCGAAGTCATCTTCCGCAGCGGTGATGGCACGACCACCAAACAAAAACAGATCGTCGACGATCTGCTCGCCGCCGGCGTCAAGGGCATCGCCATCAGCCCGACCAGCGCGACCAATCAGATCCGCATGATTAATGACTGGGCGACAGACGCGCACGTCATCTGCGTCGACAGCGATTCCCCCGAGAGTAACCGCATCACCTATCTCGGCACCGACAACATTGCGGCGGGTCGTCAACTTGGCGAACTCGCCAAAGAAGCTGTCTCTTATACACATCTCCGAGCCCACGAGACCTCTCTACATCTCG
>OJFP01001448.1_pt1 | contig 11489 bp, 7 predicted proteins | sample 1594141 | NCBI WGS metagenome assembly OJFP01 (sample SAMN05416843, study PRJEB24817) | seawater metagenome | isolation source: Sea water | place: Canada:Atlantic | collected 2013-07
GGGGCCGGGTGATAAAGCTGGCGCGGAACGGGCTGGGTGGATCGGCCTTGGCGTTAACACCGTCGCCATGGCGCTCATCGCCATCGCACTTGCGCCAACTGCCCGCTGGATTGCTAGTCTGTATGGTCTGGAGGATGCCGCACAGGAAATGGCGGCGGACGCGATGCAGCTTGCCGGGATCGTGATCCTGGTGGATGGCGCACAGGCCGTGCTGGCAAATGCGCTAAGGGCGCGGGGGGATGTTTGGCCAACAACGGCGATCCAGATCGCCTGCTTCGTGTTCATTATGTTGCCGGCAGCCTATGTCTTCACGCTCGTTTGGACGTGGGGCCCGGTCGGGCTGATGTCTGCGATTGGGCTCGCTACTTTGGCCTCGACCATATCGCTGGCGGCGCGCTTTCGCTTGCTGGCCCTGGCGGACCGACGCGAGACGCCGTGACTTTCAGCAGCGCATGGGCGATCTTCTGGTGAAATGATATTCAGCAGGAAACCAAAGCCCATGAGCCCGCTCGATGCGCCGAAGCAGCCGAAATACTATTCTGGCGTTCGCCCCGGCATGAACGATAGCGACCGGATCGCGCCAGATTGCGCCGGCCTGAACTTCTTTGAGATCGACCATCAGTTCCAAAGCCTGCTGCCCTTATATCTGACGCAGGATGAGCTCAATCACTTCTCCCCCCATTTCGACGCTATGGGCGAAGTCGCGGGCGGGCGGCTGAACGATTTGGCGATGCAGGCCGATAAGAACGAGCCCGTGCTGCATCCCCGTGACCGGTTCGGTCGGGATATCGACTGGATCGACTATCACCCGGCATATCGCGAGATGGAGAAGATTGCCTGGGGTGATTTTCAGATGGCGGCGATGGCGCATCGGCCCGGTGCCCTTGGCTGGCCGGAGGTGACGCCAGCGCCCATCAAATACGCATTCCAATATATGTTCGCGCAGAGCGAGTTTGGCATTCTCTGCCCGCTCTCGGTGTCTGAGACATCGGCCTATCATTTCGAATGGGCGGATGATCCAAAGCTGAAGGAAATGTTCTGGGAAGGTCTGACGTCGCTGGACTTCGATAACCGGCTGACCGGCACGCAATTCATGACCGAAAAGGCCGCTGGGTCTGATGTCGGCGAAGCCACGCTGACAGCCGTGCCAGATGGCGATGCGTGGAAGCTCTACGGCGAAAAATGGTTCTGCTCCCACGCCGATGCCGATGTGGCGTTGTTGCTGGCCAGGCCAGAGGGTGCGGCCGCTGGCACCAAGGGACTTGGGCTTTTCGCCATGCCTCGGCGGCTGGAGGATGGGTCCCGCAACAGCTACCGGATCGTCCGCCTGAAGGAAAAGCTTGGCACGAAGAGCATGGCGTCTGGCGAGATCATCTTCGATGGTGCGAAAGCTTATGCCGTCGGCGATGTTGAAAATGGCATCAAGCAGATGTTGCGACAGGTCAACCTTTCCCGCCTATCGCACGGCGTGCGTGCTGCTGGAATGATGCGGCGCTGCTTGAATGAAGCGTTGAGTGTTGCCCGTTATCGCCGCCAGTTCGGTGAACCTATCGTCAATAAGCCGCTGATGCAGGGCCAATTGCTCGACATGATCCTGCCGACGGAGCAAGCGCTGACGGCGATGTTCTATGCAGCAAGCGCCATGCGCCGGGCTGATGCGGGGGACGAGGCTGGCAAAAAGGCACTCCGAATCGCAACGCCATTGCTGAAGATGATGGCTTGCCGGGACAATGTGCCGGTCGCCACAGCCTCCATGGAGACGCGAGGCGGGCTTGGCTATATCGAGGAATGGGTCAATGCGCGCTTGGTGCGGGACGCCCAAATCGGCCTTCTTTGGGAAGGTACTACGAATATGAACGCGTTGGATGTTATCAACCGCGCCGTAGGTAAAGAACATGCCGAAGAAGCGCTGTTGGATGACGTGACCGGTTGGCTGGATGCAGCGGAAGGCTGCCCTGGCCAATTGCGGAGCCGCCTGAAGCAAACCGTTAGCCGTGCGATAGATTTCGCCCGTGCTGTTGCTGCAGACAAAGGCAATGAACGCCATTGCCGTCAGGCAGCGGCTGGCCTGTACCACGCACAAACGACGGCGTTGATGGCGGCAGAAGGTGCGGTGATCGGTGCAGCAGGCGGCGACGCTCGGCGATTGCTGATCGCGCGTCTCGTGCTGGATCGGCGTTTGGCACCGCAAGACCCACTGAAATTGGACGAGAGTCCGTTTGAGGCGGAAGCGGCAGAACTGTTGCTGAGTGATACGCCAGTGTCGCTAGAGCAGGCGACTGCGCTGCTGCAGCGCTAGGGTTGAATCATGAAAATTGGCCCATTGAAAATTGGCTGGGGCGCCTGGATTCGAACCAGGGAATACCGGGATCAAAACCCGGCGCCTTAACCACTTGGCCACGCCCCAATTTTCACGTCGAAGCCGAATATGGCTAAGTGCCGGGCGGAGTTCAAGCCGCTTTCGCTGAGCCTTTCAGTCGCGCTTGTCGCACCCACCAATCTGGATGAGCGTTTGCAAGCGTTTTTGCGGCCTTGCGGGCAGCTATTTTGGTTCCAAAAAGCGCGAAGCATGTGGCACCAGACCCACTAATAGCGTGGGCACGCGCGCCATCGGTGCGCTCAAGCGCTTGCAGGCATTCGCTGATTGCAGGCGCGCAGTGAATCGCTGGTGCCGTCAGATCATTGCCGAATGCTTTTGTGACCGCCGCTAGGTGAGTGTTATCCAGCGGACCTTCCAGCATATCTGCCCTTGCCGAAAAATCGCCAGTTCGAGCTTTGAACACGGCGGGTGTGCTGCAGGGGACGCCGGGATTACACAGCACTGCATGGACGCTTGGGATGCCAGCTAGGAATGTCAGCTCCTCGCCGATGCCGCCAATACGGGCGGGCGCGTTGGCGAGGCACATGGGCATATCCGCGCCAAGACTGAGAGCCAAATCCATGAGTGCGACTTCAGATATCTGCGCGCCATGTTGAAGCAACCGTAAGACCGCAGCAGCATCAGCGGACCCGCCGCCAATACCTGCCGCGACTGGGAGGTGCTTCCAAAGAATAATATCGACCGCCGGTCCGCCAAACGCCTTCCGAAATGCCTCTGCGGCTTGCAACACAAGATTGTCCGTAGGATCGCCCGAAAGCGCGTTCGCGAAGGGGCCGCGCACGCAAAGGCGCGATTCTTTGGCATCCGATGGCCGGAGCGCGACCACATCACCAATGCTTGCGAAGACGACCAAGCTGTCCAGCAGATGATAGCCATCGCTGCGCTTGCCGGTTACGCGGAGGCCAAGATTGACCTTCGCTGGCGCGCGCTCAAACCGCCAGGCGGCTGCGTTTAGATCAGCCGCCGTCACTGCCACTCTGTTTGGCATCGTCTGCTTTGGGTGCTGAAGCTGCAGGGCAGCCATCGACGCCGCAGCGCAGTTTGCCTTCGATTACGGGTATGAGTTCGGCATCCGGATCAAACGAAAGCGCGCGGCGCCATTGGAACCGGGCTTCACGGTAACGGCCAACCTGCCAGTAGGCGTCGCCCAGGTGCTCGTTGATGACGGGATCAACGGGCTGCAGGGCAATGGCACGTTCAAGGGTTGCGACGGCAGCTTCAAAATCGCCAGCGCGGTACTCGGCCCAGCCCAAGCTATCCGTGATGAAGCCATCTTCCGGGCGAAGTTCAACGGCGCGGGCGACCATATCCCGAGCTTTGTCCAGGTTTTCATCCCGATCAATCCAGGAATAGCCCAGATAGTTCAGGATCAGTGGTTCATTGCCGAGTGTTTCGAGCGCAGCTAAGAATTCCTTCTCGGCCTCCGCCCATCTGCCAGAGCGTTCCAACGCAATGGCGCGGGCGTAGCGGAGCCAGCCATCGGCTGGCCCAAGGCCGCCCTTGCGCTTGATTGCTTCGTCATAAGCAGCAGCGGCTTCTTCAAATTTATTGGCGGAGCGGAGCAGATGGCCGAGCGAAATTGCGGGCTCGGATTCCTCCGGCGCAATTGCCATCACTTCGCGCATGGCCTTGGCCGCCCCGTCGATGTCGCCCGCATCCGCCATAGAATCGGCAGCGCGGAGGGGGGCCCGCCAAGCGTAAGAGCCTGCTTTAGGAACGGCGCGGTAGGCAGCGGCGGCGGCTTCAGACCGACCGGACGCTTCAAGAATTTGGCCAATTGTTTGCCGTGTCGCCGGATCAGCAAGGCGGAGCGAATCCGCCAAACGTGCGTAGACGAGCGCGCTTCGATATTGCCGGTCCTGGTACAGGCCGCCCGCGAAGTTAAAGAGCGCTTCGCCGAAGCCTTCAGCAGCAGATTTGACGATTTGACCAACGGCGGCTGTGTCGTCGGGGTCTTCAACACCTTCGCCTGCTTTAGCGCGGATTGCGGCAGCGGCTTCTGGCGCGTCATTGCGATCATGGAACCCGGCTGCGACCTGCACGAGGCGGGGCGACAGTGGGCGTTCTTCAGACTCCGCAGCAGCGATGGCTTCCTCATACATCCAGCGAGCAAGGTCCGCGCGATCGCCTTGTTCGGCGAGCATGCCTGCATGGAGCATCAGCAACACTTTGAGGCCCTGCATATCGCGCGCAGCGTCGGTCAATTTGCGGGCACCGCCATCAATATCGCCAGCGCCAGCCATGGCCCAAGCATCCGCCAAGGTAGCGATTACCGGGGAGAGGCCGTTGGCGCGTGGGTCCGCTACAATTTCGCGAACGCCATCATAATCGCCCGTCATGAAGCGCTTGGCGACGCGCAACATGCCAATGGGGAACCCATTCTCACCCATCTCGCTTAGCGCTTCGGCGTCTTTAGCTGCTCGTTCAATCTCGCCTTCAACGGCCAGCAAGCCAACGACGCGGCGGCGCAATCGCGGCGTATTTGGGGCCAAAGCTAAGGCGCGAGAAAGCTGCCCGGCGGCGATGTTCGTTTCGCCACGCTGTTCCGCGACGCGTCCCGCCAGATAAGCCCCGACGAACCCTTCAGGCGGCTCGACAGCCGATGCAGGCGCAGCAACCAGCGCCAATGCAGCGCCGGTTAAGCCGCTTAGCAGTGTCTGCCGGAGAGTATGCGAAAATTTACGGGCCGCGAGCGCCATCGGCGTCTCCCTTACATATTTGGATAATTCGGGCCGCCGCCGCCTTCAGGCGTCACCCAAACGATATTCTGGGTCGGATCTTTGATGTCGCAGGTTTTGCAGTGAACGCAGTTCTGGGCGTTGATCTGCAAACGGGGCGCGCCATTTTCCTCAACGATTTCATAGACGCCTGCCGGGCAGTAGCGCTGCTCCGGGGCATCATAAAGCGCCAGGTTTGTATCAATCGGTACGCTCGGATCTTTCAAGGTGAGGTGGACCGGTTGGTCTTCCTCATGATTGGTCGCGGAAAGATAGACCGAGGACGGTTTATCGAATGTGACCACGCCATCCGGCTTTGGATAGTTGATCGGCTCATATTTAGTTTTGGATTTGATGCTGGAATGATCTGCCCCGTGATGGGAGATCGTCCAGGGTGCCATGCCACGCAGCAGCAACTGATCGATCCCGGCATAGATCGTGCCTTTAAGCAGGCCCCACTTGAACGCAGGGCGGACATTGCGGGCTTTGTGCAATTCTTTCGCGAGCCAAGAGCCTTTGTAATCTGCGGCATAGGCTGTCAGCTCATCATGGCCTTCGCTGCCATCCATGATTTTCGTGAAGGCGGCTTCTGCGGCCATCATGCCGGTCTTCATCGCAGCATGGCTGCCTTTGATGCGCGGCATGTTCAAAAAGCCTGCGTCGCAGCCGATCAGTGCGCCGCCGGGGAAGATGAACTTTGGCAGGGATTGCACACCGCCTTCATTCAGCGCCCGCGCGCCATAGGAAATGCGCTTGCCGCCTTCCAGAACGCGACGGATGAGCGGGTGAGATTTATAGCGCTGGAATTCATCGAACGGCGAAATGTATGGGTTCTGATAATCCAGCCCGACCACGAAGCCAATCGCAACCTGATTGTTTTCAATGTGATAGAGGAATGATCCGCCATAGGTTTCCCGGTCCAGCGGGTATCCAGCGGTGTGCATGACCAGGCCTTCCTGGTGCTTCTCCGGGTCGATCTCCCAGAGTTCCTTGATGCCGATGCCGTAGGTCTGCGGTTCTACGCCATCGCGCAGATTGTAACGGTCCATCAGCGTTTTACCGAGATTGCCGCGCACGCCCTCTGCGAAGAAGGTATATTTCGCGTGGAGCTCGATGCCGGGTTCGTGGCTGGCTTTGGGTTGGCCATCTTTGCCGATGCCCATGTCGCCGGTCGCAACGCCTTTTACCGAACCATCGTCGTGATAGAGAACTTCTGCAGCGGCAAAGCCTGGATAAATTTCAACGCCAAGCGCTTCGGCTTGTTCGCCTAGCCAACGGCACACATTGCCCAGGCTGACGATATAGTTCCCATGATTCTTCATCGCAGGCATCATGGCGATACTGGGGACGCGGAGGCCGCCTTTGCTGTCGAGGAAGTAGAATTTGTCCTCTGTGACGGGCGTGTTCAGCGGCGCGCCGCGTTCCTTCCAATCGGGAATAAGTTCGTTCAGCGCAATAGGATCCAGCACGGCGCCAGATAGAATATGAGCGCCAATCTCGGAGCCTTTTTCCAGCACGCAAACACCGATTTCTGCGCCTTTTTCTTCTGCCAATTGCTTTAGCCGGATCGCCGCCGATAAGCCGGCAGGCCCGCCGCCAACAATGACGACGTCAAATTCCATGCTTTCCCGTTCTGCTGAATCACTCATCGGGTCCGTCCCTCATTCCAAATCACGTCTGAAGCGCGTATCGTTATGCCACAGTAAGATAAGATAGGGCAGGAGATTAGCGGGCGCCATGGCCGATTTGGACCCATATGCGGCCTATTCCAGGGAATCGCTGGTTGCGATGCTGCGCTGGCAGCTTGAAGCGGGCGTGACGGAAGCACTTTCGCCTGAGCCGTATGATCGGTTCAGCGCAGCCGCTGCCGCTCCGGCTGCAACCACCGCAGGTCAGGAACTCCCGCCTGCATATGCCCCCACTGGCGATTCGCCACTGGCCCAGGCCCGTCGCCACAAAGGCAGAATTGCAGCCCCACCGCCGCCAGCAACCGCTGATGCCAAGCCGGTTAATCTGGCGGACCTCTATCAGATCAAAGATTTGGACGGATTACGGGCCGCTGTTGATGCGTTCGAAGGCTCCAGCCTGAAGCGCTATGCGACCAATACTGTGTTCGGGGACGGCGCTGCGGGCGCACGTATTATGTGCGTCGGTGAAGCGCCGGGCGCAGAGGAAGATCGCCAAGGCGTGCCATTCGTCGGCCCGTCCGGCAAATTACTGGACCGGATGTTGGCTGCCATCGGCTTCGCGCGCTCTGACGTTTATATCGCCAACACTTTGTATTGGCGCCCGCCCGGCAATCGTACACCTACGCCCGAAGAACGAGCGCAATGCCTGCCATTTCTAATGCGCCAGATTGAACTTGTCGGACCAAGGGCCATCATTACGCTTGGCGGCCCGGCGGCGCAGACATTGTTGAACGAGAAGACGGGCATCACGCGCCTGCGCGGCAAATGGTTCGATTTCCAAACCCGCCCAGGCCTCGCGGGCGGCATGGAATTGCCGCTGCTGCCGACGTTCCATCCAGCCTTCCTGCTGCGCCAGCCTGCGCAAAAGCGCGAGGCCTGGCAGGATTTGCGGGCGGTCAGGGATAAGCTAGCGGCGCAACCTTAAGCCGCCGTCCCGCCAATTGTCACGCCATCCATGAGCAAAGTCGGCTGGCCAACGCCCACGGGCACGCCCTGGCCGGACTTGCCGCAGACACCGATGCCGTTGTCGAGCGCCATGTCATTGCCAATCATTTTCACTTGGCTCATCGCTGCTGGTCCGTCACCGATCAATGTCGCCCCTTTGATGGGGTCGGTGACCTTGCCGTTTTCGATTCGGTAGGCCTCGGACGCAGAGAACACGAACTTGCCGCTGGTGATATCGACCTGCCCGCCGCCGAAATTGGTCGCGTAGACGCCGTTTTTCACTGACGCCAGGATTTCCGCCGGGTCCATATCGCCTCCAAGCATGAATGTGTTGGTCATGCGTGGCATGGGCTGGTGCGCATAGGATTGGCGCCGCCCGTTTCCGGTCGCTGCCATGCCCATTAGCCGCGCATTCATACGGTCTTGCATGTATCCAACCAGCTTGCCGTCCTCAATCAGCACGGTGCGGCCTGTGGGGGTGCCTTCATCATCGAACGCGAGGGAGCCGCGCCTGTCAGGCATCGTGCCGTCATCAACAACGGTCACGCCTTTGGACGCCACCATTTCGCCCATTCGGCCGGAGAAATTGGAGGCACCTTTGCGGTTGAAATCACCCTCCAAGCCATGACCCACGGCTTCATGCAGCATGACGCCAGGCCAGCCTGGGCCGAGTACGACAGTCATTTCGCCAGCAGGTGCGGGTACCGATTCGAGCTTCACGAGCGCTTGGCGCAGCGCTTCGTCGGCGGATGTGCGCCAGCCGTCTTCTTCTAGGAACTGGGCGAGCGGCATCCGACCGCCACGGCCATCGCTGCCGGTTTCCATCCGATCACCGCGTTTTACGGTGACGGATATAGATACGCGGACTAGCGGGCGGAAATCCGCTGCTTCCCGACCATCTGCCCGGATAATGCGCACGGCCTGCATTTCTGCATGGATGGAGCCAGAAACCTGCGCCACCAACGGGTCCTTAGCGCGGAGATAAGCGTCGATCTGCTCCAACACGCTGACTTTGGCGGCGAAATCAGGCGTTTGTGTAGGGTCCGCCGAATCGTAAATGCGTTTGTTTTGGATTGGCGGACCGTCTGCCAATGCGCCGCCGCGGCCTTTCCCGGCTTCGCGTGCGGTTTCCGCAGCGCGGGCGAGAGCGGCGTTCGAAATCTCGCCACCATGGGCATATGCGGCGAATTCGCCAGCGACGGCACGGAGGCCAAAGCCTTGGGAAACATCATTTGATGCAGCCCGGAGCACACCATCATCGAAGCCTAGGCTTTCGCTGGTTGTTCGTTCGAGGAACAGCTCGCCATCATCTGCGCCGGCGAGGCCATCCATAAGGCTTTTGCGGGCGGCGGCGGGCTCAAGCCCGGTTTCTTCAAAGAAGAGGCGGTCAGTTGCGCTGATCGGGTCCATTTTGACGCGGGCTCCAAGGGTGAGAATCGGCTTCAGTTGATGTATAAACTAGATCACGCATGTGAATAAGAAATATGCAGTCTTGGTCGAAATGCGCATTTGCAGGCGGCGCTGAAATCGAGCGACATCGGGTCGCATAGGTTCCGGGCGCGTCACAGATAGTGTACGAAATGACGGTTAGCGTTGGATAGGGGCCGTTGCGTCTCCTGTCTGTTAGGGCTCCGCCGGGCGGAGCGCTCTGGAGAAAGCAGAACGATGGCAATTGCAAAGCAGGCGGCGCGGCAGGCCGCAGTATGGGGTGTAGCGGCGGTTGCCGGCCTTTGGACGGCGGTCTCATCTGGCGCGGTTTGGGCCGCAGCCGGACGGCCGACGAACTGGGGCATGGGCCTGCAGGACGCTGCCTCACCGACGGCGCAGGCGATTCACGACCTGCACAACATCCTGCTCTGGGTCATCACCCTGATCACGTTGTTTGTGCTGGGTCTGCTGATTTATGTGGTCATTCGTTTCAATGCGAAGTCCAATCCAACACCGTCGCGCACCACACACAACACCCTGATTGAAGTGCTGTGGACCGGTATTCCCGTGCTGATCCTGGTGCTGCTCGCCATTCCAAGCTTCAAGTTGCTTTATTTCGCAGACAGCATTGAAGATGCCGATCTCACCATTAAGGCGACGGGTCGCCAGTGGTACTGGGTCTATGAGATTCCCGAGCAGGAATATAAGGGCCAGAAGATCGGCGGTTTTGAATTTGAAAGCCGCATCAAGTCACCATCAGAATTGGGGCCGGATGATATTCGGCAGCTATCTGTCGATGTGCCCCTGAATTTGCCGGTGAGCGCAAAGATTCGCGTTTTAATTACTTCATCCGCTGACGGTGTATTGCACAACTTTGCTATGCCATCACTTGGTCTCAAATTAGATGCCGTTCCGGGACGCTTGAACGAGACCTGGACGCTGATCAATCCGGAGTATCAAGGAACGCGCTTCTTTGGGCAGTGCTCGGAGCTTTGTGGCAAGGATCACGCATACATGCCTATTGAAATTCGCGCCGTGGATGACGAAAAGTTTTTAGATTGGGCCGCTAAGTCTAAAGCTGAATACGCAGAGGTTGCCGATATTTCGGTAAACCTCGCCGCCGTTTCAAATTAGTTCGAAGCCTGGAAGGAATCTCTCGCGATGGCGTATGCTGATAGCGCTCACGGGCACGAAGATCATCACAATCATACCCCCGGCTTCTTTGTCCGGTGGTTTCTCTCAACGAACCACAAAGACATTGGCACACTTTATTTGGTCTTTTCGGTTATCGCAGCCTTAATCGGCGGTGGTTTCTCGATGTGGATGCGCACAGAACTTATGCACCCTGGCGTGTCGACAATGACCCTCGCAGATGGTGCGCCTGATGGTCACCTCTGGAATGTCGTGGTCACCGCTCATGGCCTTATTATGGTTTTTTTCGTTGTCATGCCTGCCTTGATAGGTGGTTTTGGCAATTGGATCGTGCCAATGATGATTGGCGCGCCGGATATGGCGTTTCCTCGCATGAACAACATAAGCTTCTGGCTATTGGTTCCTGCGTTTCTGCTGCTGCTGGGTTCAGCAGTTGTGGGCGGAGGCGCAGGAACGGGCTGGACTATCTATCCGCCACTTTCGGCTGCCGGTCCTGGCGGCCACGCTAATATGGCCGTTGATATGGCCATCTTCGCCCTCCATTTGGCAGGCGCATCCTCTATCCTTGGCGCAGTAAACTTCATTACCACGATTTTCAACATGCGTGCGCCGGGCATGACCCTGCACCGGATGCCGTTGTTCGTATGGTCCATGCTGGTCACGGCCTTCCTGCTGTTGCTGGCGGTCCCCGTGCTTGGTGGCGCTATCACCATGCTGCTGACAGACCGGAACTTCGGCACGTCCTTCTTTAGCCCGGCTGGCGGCGGTGATCCGATCCTGTTCCAGCATCTGTTCTGGTTCTTCGGTCACCCTGAAGTTTACATCATGATTTTGCCAGCATTCGGCATTGTCAGCCATGTCATCTCGACCTTCTCACGCAAGCCTGTCTTTGGGTATCTGGCGATGGCCTATGCCATGGTCGCGATTGGTTTTGTCGGCTTCATCGTGTGGGCGCATCACATGTACACAGTCGGTTTGGACGTAAACACACGGGCCTATTTCACGGCGGCGACCATGGTCATTGCGGTGCCGACAGGTGTGAAAATCTTCAGTTGGATCGCCACAATGTGGGGCGGCTCGATCGAGTTCAAAACACCTATGCTTTGGGCCTTTGGCTTCTTGTTCCTCTTCACCGTTGGTGGCGTTACAGGAATCGTGCTGTCCCAAGCGGCTGTGGAC
>OJFP01001478.1_pt1 | contig 11275 bp, 11 predicted proteins | sample 1594141 | NCBI WGS metagenome assembly OJFP01 (sample SAMN05416843, study PRJEB24817) | seawater metagenome | isolation source: Sea water | place: Canada:Atlantic | collected 2013-07
TACACTATCCTCTTCGTCGGCAGCGTCAGATGTGTATAAGAGACAGGTACTGTATATTGAAATAGCTAAACTGTGTGAAAAATTTTCATAACTAAAACTTTATGGTATTAGCCATTAAAGTAAAAAACCACATAGTGTGCAATCGGATTATTTCTACGTATTTTGCACAAAAGAAAATACATTGAATTACGCTTCATTTGAAAACATCTCCAAATCATACGGAGAACGCATATTATTTACAGACATTTCCTTTGGTATTAGCGAAGGACAAAAAATAGGTTTTGTTGCTAAAAACGGAACCGGAAAAACATCTTTATTAAACATTCTTTCTGGTGCAGACCAACCAGACCAAGGAAATGTGATTTATAGAAATGGACTTAAGGTTGAATTTCTTGCGCAAGAACCTAACCTTAACCCAGATCTTAGCATAGAGGAAACAATTTTTGCTTCAGATAATGATACCTTAAAAATTATCGAGCGATATGAACAAGCTCTTAAAAATCCGGATGATGCAGATGCCTACCAAAAAGCATTTGAACAAATGGATGCTCAAAATGCTTGGGATTTTGAAACACAATACAAACAAATTCTATTTAAATTAAAGCTTGAAGATCTAGATAAAAAAGTAAATAAACTATCTGGTGGTCAAAAAAAGCGACTTGCACTTGCTACCATCCTACTTAACAAACCAGAACTTCTGGTTTTAGATGAGCCTACCAACCATTTAGATTTAGAAATGATTGAATGGTTAGAAGAGTATTTTAGAGTTGAAAACCTCACGCTTTTTATGGTTACTCACGACCGTTATTTTTTAGATCGCGTATGTAATGAAATTATTGAGTTAGATAACGGCCAGCTTTATAGTTATAAAGGTAACTATAGCTACTACCTAGAAAAAAAGGAGCAGCGCCATAGCGTAGAACAAACCAATACAGAAAAAGCCAAACAACTTTATAAAAAAGAGTTGGAGTGGATGCGTAGACAGCCTAAAGCAAGAACCACAAAATCTAAATCTAGAATAGACGATTTTTCTGATATAAAAGCAAGAGCGCATAAACGCCGTAATGATCACGAAGTTCAGCTAGAGCTTAATATGGAACGTTTAGGTAACAAAATTGTAGAGTTACACAATGTATCTAAGTCTTTTGAAAATAAGAATCTGTTTGCAAATTTTGATTACAATTTTCAACCTGGCGAGCGTGCAGGAATAATAGGGAAAAACGGTACTGGTAAAAGTACCTTCCTAAATATGCTTACTGGAGGATTAAAACCAGATACTGGAAAGATAGTAATTGGAGAGACTGTAAAATTTGGTTATTACACTCAAAAAGGAATTACGATAAAAGAAGGTCAAAAAGTTATAGATGTTATAAAAGAGTTTGGAGACCATATTCCGCTTAAGAAAGGTAGAACCATTTCTGCGGCTCAATTATTAGAGCGCTTTTTGTTTGATAGAAAGAAGCAATATGATTTTGTTGAAAAACTAAGTGGAGGTGAGCAAAAGCGCCTTTACCTGTGTACTGTTCTTATTCAAAATCCAAATTTTTTAATTTTAGATGAACCTACAAACGATCTTGATATACTTACGCTAAATGTCTTAGAAAATTTTCTTCTAGATTTTCCAGGATGTCTTTTAGTGGTATCTCACGACCGTTATTTTATGGATAAGATTGTAGATCATCTTTTAGTGTTTGAAGGAGAAGGAACTATTACAGACTTTCCTGGCAATTATTCAGATTATAGAGCTTATGATGCATCTAAAGCACCAGAGCCTAAAAAAACTGAAACTACTCCTAACGAGCAAAAATCTTCTTGGAAAGAAAATCAAAATTCTGGCGGATTATCCTATAGTGAACAAAAGGAGTTTAAGCGTTTAGAAAAAGATATTGAGAAATTAGAAAAAGAGAAAGCTAACATACAGCAAGAGTTTTTAAATGACTTATCTCCAGAAGACATCGAAAAAAAATCGAAACGTCTTGGCGAGATAGATGAAGCTATAATGGAAAAAGAAGAACGATGGTTAGAACTTTCTATGACAGCTGAAGGTTAAGCTTAAATTTTAAAACTCATTATTTTTACACTTTATAATTAGTTTAACACAAGTGTTAAACCTCTCACAAGCTGGTCTTTAAATTATATTTTTTGTTGAATCCTTAGTATCTTTAGATAAACAAAAAAAATAGTACTATGAAAACCACACTTGAAGAAGCAAAAGAAAATAGCCACGAAGATATTGTAAATCATTTACAACAACTTCTTGAAAAGAACTACGATGCAGAAGCTGGATATAAAAAAGCTATGACAGATGCAGACAGTTCTCAACTTAAAAATTTCCTAAAGCAACAAGCTGTTCTTAGAAATCGTTTTGCTACAGAATTAGATAAGGAAATTAGAGACTTAAATGAAACACCTAAAGAAAAAGGTAGTGTTACAGGTTCTTTACATAGAACTTGGATAGATATTAAAACTGCCGTTACAGGAAATGATGACGAAGCTGTTTTAGAAGAGTGTATAAGAGGAGAAAAAGCCAGTGTTAGTGAATATGAAGATGCTCTAACTAACCAGCAATTTCCACCAAAAATCCAGCATACACTTACTAAACAAGTAGATGAAGTTAAAGCTACACTACACAAAGTAAAGTCTTTAGAAGATTTAGCAGATTAACATTTAGCTAAATACATAACAATAAAAAAAGCTCTGAAATATCAGAGCTTTTTTTATTATATATACTTTATAGTAATTAAGACTATCCTATTTTTAAGCCATTCTCAACTTTAAAATCTGGATGTAATAATGTTACATCTTTACCACTTACAGCACCAAGCACCAAACACTCACTCATAAATGTAGCTATTTGTTTCTTAGGGAAGTTTATTACAGCAATAATCTGCCTTCCAAGTAAATCTTCTTTAGAGTATTGAGTTGTAATTTGTGCAGAAGTTTTTCTAACACCTATTACTTGCCCAAAATCTATCTTTAGTTGGTAAGCAGGATTTTTAGCTTCTGGAAAATCATTAACCTCAAGAATGGTTCCTACGCGCATATCTACGCGTTCAAACTCACTCCAAGTTAAATTATTCATTATGATGAATTTTTAACTTCTCCAACATTTCTTTAGAAACTTGAGTTGCACTAGCATCATAGTTATCTACTAATAATCCCTTTTCTCCATCTTCAGTTTCAATAACATATAAAATACTATTGTCTGATGGATTTGTAGCACCTTCAAATCTGTAAAACTTTACAACGTCTAGTTTTCCGGCAGCCCAAGTCTTCTTTTTAGATTTAGACTCTATACCTTCTTCTACAAGATTAAAATCTACATTATAACCTTCTTCTTGTAAGTCTTTTATAGCTATTGATAGTGATGTATATCCTTCTTTCATGAGTTTGGTTTTCATTAAAGATACTAAGCTTAATGAGGTTTACCAAGTTTTTAAGGATACTTTAAGGAGGTTTTGTGTAACCAATGGCTTATTTTAATGACCTATAGTTTAATAACTCTTAAATCTTATAAGTATGTCTTTAACACCATCCACTATGTTACCAGTAGGTACTAAAGCTCCAATGTTTAATTTGGTAGATGCTGTCACAAAAAACAGTTACTCTTTAGAAGATATTAAAGGTGCTAAAGGAACTGTTGTCATGTTTATATGTAACCATTGTCCGTTTGTTAAGCATGTAAATGAAGAACTTGTAAGAACTGCAAATGACTATCGTGTTACTGGTTTTGGATTTGTTGCTATAAATAGTAATGATGTTGAAAAGTATCCTCAAGACCATCCAGATCTTATGTGGAAAACTGCTAGAGAAGAAAATTACCCATTTCCTTATCTTTTTGATGCAACACAAGAAGTTGCAAAGGCATACGATGCTGCTTGCACACCAGACTTTTTTGTGTTTGATGCAGACTTAAAATTAGTTTATAGAGGCCAGTTAGATAACTCTAGACCTGGCAATGGTATTCCTGTAAACGGAAGAGATCTTAGAGAATCTCTAGATAATATATTAAATAACAATCCTCAGCGTAAAGATCAAAAACCTAGTATTGGATGCAATATTAAATGGAAAAATTAGCGAATGCGTTTCGCTATGTGACCATTGCTTTGCTAAACTTTGAACAATCCTAAAAATAAAAAAAGTAAGATTTGAAATTCAAATCTTACTTTTTTCTATTAAGTTAAAATTTTAGCTCAAGGCTAAAAGCTAAAACTCTATTTCACATTTACCAGCTCTACATCAAACTTAAGTGTTGCGCCACCAGGTATTACACCACCAGCACCACGTTCTCCATAAGCAAGATCTGAAGGAATAATTAATGTTGCTTGATCTCCAACATTTAACAACTGTATACCTTCATCCCAACCAGCAATTACTTGACCTACTCCTAATGGAAAATCAATTGGTTGGTTTCTTTTAAAAGAAGAATCGAACACGGTACCATCCATTAACATCCCTTTGTAATGAACAGACACTGTTTTTCCTTTCTCTGCAGCTTTACCATCACCTTTTTTAGTAATGTTATAATATAAACCACTATTGGTTTTTGTAAAACCTTCTGTAGCTTTAGCCATAGCTTCTTCTTCACGTTTTTTAGCATCTGCTATACGTTGTGCTTTGCTTTCATTAAAATTTTTAAACGTTTTAACAGCATCAAAAGCTTCAGCATCTTCTCCTTCTCTAATAATTTCAACGTGATTTATAAGGTCACCTTGCTTTATCTTGTTAACAACATCTTGCCCTTCAACAACATATCCAAATACGGTGTGCTTATTATCTAACCAAGCTGTTTCTCCATGAGTTATAAAAAACTGACTTCCGTTTGTACCAGGACCTGCATTTGCCATACTTAAAGTACCAGGTTTATTATGTTTTAATTCTGGATGAAACTCATCTTCAAAATTATAACCAGGACCGCCAGCACCTGTACCTTGAGGGTCACCACCTTGTACCATAAAGTCTGCAATAACACGGTGAAATTTAAGACCATCATAATAAGGCGTTCCTAAATCTTTAGCTTTGTTTTCTTGTTTACCTTCTGCAAGTGCTACAAAATTTGCAACTGTTCCTGGAGTTTTTTGAAACTCTAATTGTATAAGAATATCGCCTTTACTTGTCTCAAGCTTAGCGTATAAACCATTATTCATAATTATTGTTTTTAATGAGTTGCAAAAATACGAATTACAAGATGTAAATAAACTAAATTATTAAAGTTTAGTCTCATTACTTGGTTTCACCACAAACGGTGTAAACCAATCCCAAGTTAATCCTATTGAAAACCTTGGAAAACTGTCTACAAACCTATAGTTGTAATCATCATAACCAAAAGCAAACTTTGCAAAAAACCCTAAATCCTTGTCCCAAGGATATACAATGGCTGTGGTTTCACTTCTAAAAACATCTGCACTAGGGTGCACATCTGGATGTAAGAATATTTCTTGCCCTAATGTATATCTAAAGCCTTTTAAATGCGACGTAAATTCATATCCTGCTTCTATTTGATGTCTTCCATAAATGTCTATATCTTCTGGATTGTATCCACCAAATTGAAATGCTCCTAAGAATCGCCTGTGGTATAGTTGATATGTTAATGTTAGTGAATGTATTGTCTCAGGAAGATTGTCTTCATTAAATTTATTAATCCTGTAATTAAGTGACAAGCGAGTTAAATTGGTTGAAAAATTTCCTGATGACCTATTCAAGATAGCTGCCAAATCTGTATCATCTGTAATATCTTCATAAAGCGCTGTACTCTCTGGAGTATTATCATCTAACTCTTCACTAAACGCAGAACCTGATTGCCCGTTAGAGAAGTGACCAGACTCCAATGCTGCTGTCAAAAAGTTATTGTTACTTGTTTGTATTATGGATTGAAAGCCTAAAAACGCTTTGTAAGATGGTGTTTTAACGGGTTTAGAGTTTTCATCGTAAATTCTAAATTGTGGTTGTATGCTTAAATAAATTGCATCTCCTCTAACAATAGTATCTCTGTTTAATGCTTCTCTTATATTATTATATATACTGTAATAAACAACTGGTTTAGCTTCAAGTAATATTTTTTCGTAATCGTTATTACCAAATCCGCCTGTAAGATATGGACGCTCAGATATAGGATAATAATCTTTAAAAGACCTGTTAGAGTTGTCGTTTTGTGATATACCAGTAATAGTTTTTAATCCTAAAAGACAAACTACTACAAGTTGAAAACCGGTACGTAAAGTCATGTTTTTTCAGCAAATTTAAAAGTTTAAAATAGGATTGGACAATAGATTATGAAAACTATAACTATCTCCTAAAAATATCACTGCTAACTATACTCCAAATTGAGTTAAGTGATGACCTAAATGTTTAGAGAACATAATATTCCACTCTTTTGTGGTTAAGTGTCCAAATGAATGCGATTCTTTGTCTTTAAAATGAACTTCGCCCAACTGTTGCGTTTTTTGTAAGTGGCTTACCAATCGTTCTTTTTCGGTAGCAAATGAACGTTCATCCTTAATTAAAAAAGCTGGTGCAGTAGCTCCGTTTTTCTTAAACGGCATTTCACCTACAACCATATTCTTAATTAATAGTTTTATAAGATTTTTTTTAAAACCTTTGGGTTCTGGGTGTTTATTCTCATATACCAACTCATAAGTTACATTACAATGTGCCAGCATTTTTTCTACACTCATTTTTCCTCTTTGTGGTCTAGTTTCTGGCGTGAGGTTATTTATAATTTATAAAATCTGTAGTACCTTTCTCTGTAAAAACATTTATCATAGTTGATTGGTATTTTCCTGTTAAAAATTTAATTCATTATATATTATGGGTTTAGAGGCTTCTGGTATGTTTCCTAAATAAGCTTTACCTCTAAGTTTTTGCACTGTGTGCGCAGTAAATTCTTCTTCTGGATAAGGCTGAATTAAGGTATTAAATGCCTCTTCATCTAAGTGATCATCAATATTAGTTAGCCATTTGTCTGCTATAGCTTCTGGCAATATTAAAGGCATTCTAGGCCCTTCTAATTTTGGATTATTATGAATCTTAGATAGTAATGCATTTCCCTTAGTAGTTACAATTGAAAATGTTTTTAAATGCCCTCCAGTTTCAGGATTTTCCCAAGTACTCCATAAACCTGCCATTGCCATTGCAGTGTTGTCTTTCTTATATATATAAAAGGGGTATACTTGCCCATTATAATGATGATGTTCATAAAAACCATCTACATAAAACAAACAACGTTTATGTTTTGCAGACTCTCTAAAAGATGGCTTTTCAAAAATTGTTTCACCTCTTGCATTTAATGTTTTATTCCAAAATTGCTTTTGTTGCGTGGTATCTTTTACCCAATGCGGTACAAGTCCCCAAGTTGCAACTTCAGGAAAATTTGGTGATCGGTCTGTATAAATAAGCACTTCTGGATGGTTAAATCCAGATGCGTGATGTAATGGCAAATCTGTTAGCGGTATAAGCCGTTGTTCAATCTCATCTAAAGCTAATAAATCTTGTGCGCGTCTTACACGTTCTAATTGTGCTTTCTTGCTTGTCTTAATATCATAACACATATTAAAATATATAATTACTTATTGTTCTATTATTTGAACACTTTCAATACGTATGTCGGCAATTGGCCTATCTAAATTGTTTGTCGTAGAGTTTGCAATAGAATCGACTACGTTTAAACCACTTATAACTTCACCAAAAACAGTGTAGTTTTGGTCTAAATGTGGTGTTCCTCCTAGTGTTTTATACACTTTCCTATGTTCCTTTGGTATAGTATAACGCTCAAAATCCTCATATTCTTTAGCAAGCTTAGATATGCTATCATTAAGTTTTTTATAAAGCGTTTCATCTCCTACAGTTTCTGCTTGCTTTATTGCATTTACTAAATCTTTATGTTTAAAGCTGTTTTTAAATTTATGCTCACGTAGCCAACCATTAATCCTATCTTCATTTAATTGCAGTAAACTATCATTCTGGATTTTTCCTTGTACAATATAAAATTGCGTGCTGCTAGAAGCACGCTCTAAATTACCATCTCTTGCAGCTGCCAGCACTCCTTTTTTATGAAACAAATCTGGATGAAATTCTGCAGGTATTCTGTAAGGTAATTCACCTTCACCCAAAGTATCTTGAGGTTGTGCAGTTTTACTATCAATATCACCACTCTGTATCATAAAGTCTTTTATTACTCTATGAAACAATACGCCATTTAATGTACTGTCTTTAGCTAGTTTTATAAAATTATCACGGTGTTTTGGAGTTTGGTTGTATAGCTCTACAACTATATTTCCTTTAGTGGTATTAAGTTGAATTTGAGTTGGAGAATTCTTAACCTGATCTTCACTAGTCGGTTGTTGTTTGCAAGATATTATAGTTAATAGGCTGGTTACCAAGATTAAAAAACGGTGAGTTGTAGTCATTATGCGCGTTAATTTAGTTGTATAAATATAAGTAAACTGGTACTCTAATCGTTTCAATCTTTATGGTTAAAACAAAAAAAATCCGCAACTCTTTCGAGTTGCGGATTTATATATAATAGAAATCCGGTTAAGGATTGAAGCTTATTTTACTTCTTCAAAATCTACATCTTCTACATCGCTACCTTCAGAAGAACTAGCATCACCTTCAGCTTGACCAGCATCTCCAGTTGGAGCGCCTTGTTGAGCTTCTGCTTGTGCTTTGTACATTTCTTCACTAGCTACTTTCCAAGCTTCATTTATCTTATCTAAAGCTGGTTGAATTTGGTCTACATCGCCAGTTGCGTGTGCAGCCTTTAACTCAGTTAATGCTTCTTCAATTGGTGCTTTCTTATCATCAGATAATTTATCACCAAATTCTTTAAGTTGCTTTTCCGTTTGGAAAACCATAGCATCTGCCTCGTTAATCTTATCAACTTTTTCTTTAGTCTTAGCATCTGCATCTGCATTAGCTTCAGCTTCAGCTTTCATTTTCTTGATTTCCTCTTCGCTTAAACCAGAAGACGCTTCAATCTTAATATCTTGCTTCTTACCAGTTGCTTTATCTTCTGCACTTACTTTAATGATACCGTTAGCATCAATATCGAAAGTCACTTCAATTTGAGGAACACCACGTTGTGCTGGTGGAATATCAGACAAATGGAATCTACCAATTGTCTTGTTATCTGCCGCCATTGGACGCTCACCTTGTAATACGTGAATTTCTACACTTGGCTGGTTATCTGCCGCCGTTGAGAAGACCTGAGACTTATTCGTAGGAATAGTCGTGTTTGCCTCAATCAACTTAGTCATAACGCCACCCATAGTTTCAATACCTAGAGATAATGGTGTAACATCTAATAAAAGAACGTCTTTTACGTCTCCTGTTAATACACCACCTTGTATTGCTGCACCTACTGCAACAACCTCATCTGGGTTTACACCTTTACTTGGCTTCTTACCAAAGAATTTCTCTACAGCTTCTTGTACTGCAGGAATACGTGTAGAACCACCAACAAGGATAACCTCATCTATATCACTCTTGCTTAATCCAGCAGCTTTAAGTGCTTTTTCACAAGGAGTAATTGTACGTTTTACTAAATCATCAATTAATTGCTCAAATTTGCTACGTGTTAATGTACGCACCAAGTGTTTTGGTCCACTTGCAGTAGCTGTAATGTAAGGTAAATTGATTTCTGTTTGGTTAGAAGAAGACAACTCAATTTTTGCTTTCTCTGCAGCTTCCTTAAGACGTTGTAACGCCATAGGATCTTTCTTAAGATTCATATCTTCTTCAGATTTGAACTCATCTGCCAACCAGTTAATTATCTTTTGGTCAACATCATCACCACCAAGGTGTGTGTCACCATCTGTAGATAATACTTCAAAAACGCCGTCACCTAATTCTAGGATAGAAACATCATGAGTACCACCACCAAAGTCAAATACAACAATCTTTTGGTCTGTATCTTTCTTATCTAAACCATAAGCCAATGCAGCAGCAGTAGGCTCATTAATAATACGCTCTACTTTAAGACCTGCAATCTCACCAGCTTCTTTAGTTGCTTGGCGTTGGCTATCATTAAAGTATGCTGGTACTGTAATTACAGCTCCAGTAACGTCTGTACCAAGATAATCTTCAGCTGTTTTCTTCATTTTCTGAAGAATCATAGCAGATAATTCCTGTGGTGTATATAAACGACCGTCTATATCTACTCTTGGCGTATCGTTATCTCCTTTTTTCACATCGTATGCAGCACTTTCAACTTCTTTAGAAGATTCGCTGAATTTGTTACCCATAAAACGCTTAATAGAAGAAACCGTTTTTGTTGGGTTAGTTACTGCTTGTCTTTTTGCTGGGTCACCTACTTTAATCTCACCGCCATCTACAAAAGCAATGACAGAAGGAGTTGTGCGCTTACCTTCAGCATTTGGGATTACCGTAGGCTCGTTACCTTCCATTACGGCAACGCAACTGTTGGTAGTACCCAAGTCAATTCCAATTATTTTACTCATCTTAATATATTTTATTAGTGTTCAAAATTGTTTTCTCGACTACTAAAAGTCAAAAGATGTGCCACTAGAATGATTATGACAGAGTGTCAGAAATAAAAACTATAAATGAAAACTTAGGCAGTTGTTTGAGTCGTTAACAATTTTTTTGAATACAAATTACAAGTTACTGTTTCGGGTGTTCCCCTAAATCGGGTCGGGCTTTCACCGTTACACGGTAACGTGCTCTATCCCTAACACAAAACACCTTATTTACAGACCCTAACCTAATACAATTTGCCAAAGCCTTATTTCTTATCTTTCACAAACCAAACTGTAACATACCTTTGAAAAAAGACAACATTAAAAAACCACTACACTACATTATTCTCCTAATTTTAGCAGGAGAAGCTGTTTTCATTTTACCTTTTGTCTTGGCGAGAGTGTTTAGGGCTACCGTTTTAGATGTATTTCAAGTAACTAATACACAGCTTGGTTATTGTTTTTCAATATATGGCTTAGTGGCGTTAGTGTCTTATTTGTTTGGTGGTCCTTTAGCAGATAAATTTCAACCTAGAAAATTAATGGGAATCTCTCTCATATTAACTGCCATAGGTGGTTTTGTATATGCCAACAATCCATCATACACAACGTTAAAAATACTTTATGGATATTGGGGTTTTACTACAATTTGTTTGTTTTGGGCAGGTATGATTAAAGCAACTCGTATTTGGGGTGGCACAGACAGCCAAGGTAAAGCATTTGGTTTTTTAGATGGCGGTCGTGGCTTGGTACTGTCTCTTATACACATCTCCGAGCCCACGAGACCTCTCTACATCTCG
>OJFP01001483.1_pt1 | contig 11253 bp, 8 predicted proteins | sample 1594141 | NCBI WGS metagenome assembly OJFP01 (sample SAMN05416843, study PRJEB24817) | seawater metagenome | isolation source: Sea water | place: Canada:Atlantic | collected 2013-07
TATCCTCTTCGTCGGCAGCGTCAGATGTGTATAAGAGACAGACTGGCGACCACCGAATGGGACTCGGGCGACGAACGTTTTCCACCCACCAGTTTTCAGATTAGCGGCATTCGGGCCGGCACAGGTGCCGGCAACGTGATTCCCGGCGAGGTCACCCTGGAGTTTAATTTCCGCCACGGCCCCGCAAGTCCACAGGAAACACTGAAGCGGCGGTTAACCAAAATTGTCGATGACACCCATTGCAACTACGAGTTGAGCTGGACCAGCCACGGGCTACCCTTTTTCTGTCCCCCAGGGGAGTTTATTAATGGGGTTTGCGGCGCGATTGAGGAGCACTGCGGCCAACCACCACTACTCTCCACCGGCGGCGGCACCTCAGACGGTCGGTTTATTGCCCCCAGCGGAGCCGAGGTGATCGAATTAGGTCCGTGCAACGCGACGATTCACAAGGTAAACGAATCAACCGCGGTTGCCGACCTCGATCAGTTGACCGATATCTACCTGGCGATCCTGCAACGCGTCATTGGTTAGACGACTCGCGACCAAGACCGGCTAAAAAGCCTGTCGGATCGAGTTTTATAACCGGGCGTCGTGACTTTTTAATTTCCCGGTCCAGGCCAGAATATCGTCATCCGCCGTAACCATGGTTGCGGACTGCAGAATCGCAGAGGCCGCAATCATGCGGTCGGCCGGGTCCGGGGTAATACCGTTTAAATCCACTGCCAGCAGCCCCACTTCGCCACAAATGGGAATCTCTCGCACACCGGCTTTCAGGAGTGAGTTGCGCCAGGCCGACAGCGGCATGGCAATCTCTACCTGCTTGCGATGTTTGAACATCACAATTTCCCAGAAACTGATGGCGCTGACGAGAAGCTCGTCGTTGGCCAGCGCGGCGTCGATCAAATCGCGGGTCTTCTGACCGATTTGATCACTGTCCTGAGTCATCCAGATCAACACATGGGTATCCAGGATAATCATCGATTTACACCCACCGCCAGCACCGGACCAATGATGTCACCTTTGACGACCACCGAACCCCGCAGGTAACCAAACAGGGTATCGCGTCGATCAACATAGGGCGTGATTTGCCCCACCGGCACGCCATCTTTGGTGAGGACAATCGTCCGTGCCTGCTCGACAACCTCATCGATCATTTGGGAGCTTTTCTTTTGAAACTCCGACAACTTGACCTTATTCACGCTTCTCTCCTCTATTTTTTGTATACCCAGATGAGACTAGCCCTCCTTCACACCTGAGCAACCAAATCTACGTTGGTCGTAAAAGACTACAACAACTTAACGATTGTTCAAAGTAGAAGCGTTACATACTGCGCCGGTACTCTCCGCCGACCTGATACAGGGCTCCACTAATTTGCCCAAGGGAGCAGCACTTTGCAGTTTCCATTAATAAACCAAACGTATTCTTACCCTCCACGGCCTGCTGTTGAAGTGCCTGTAACGCCACCTCAGCCCGCTGCCGATTAAATTCGTGCAGCCGATTCACCGCATCGATCTGCTGCTGCTTCTCTTCCGCGGACGAGCGCACCAGCTCAAGGGTAGTCTCGTTAACTGCCTCGGCGTTGGCATCCAGAAAGGTATTCACACCAATAATCGGCAAGGAGCCATCGTGCTTGCGATGCTCGTAATCCATGCTCTCATCCTGAATCTTGCCCCGCTGATACATGGTTTCCATTGCTCCGAGAACACCCCCACGCTCCGACAGCCGCTCAAATTCCTGATACACCGCCTCTTCCACCAGGTCGGTTAGCTCATCAATGACAAAGGAACCCTGCATCGGGTTTTCGTTTCGATTTAGCCCCAGCTCCCGATTAATAATCAACTGGATAGCCACTGCCCGGCGAACGGATTCTTCGGTCGGCGTGGTAATCGCCTCGTCATAGGCATTGGTATGCAGGCTGTTACAGGAATCATATAGCGCATACAGGGCCTGCAGCGTGGTGCGGATATCGTTAAATTGCACTTCCTGAGCGTGCAGGCTGCGACCGGAAGTCTGGATGTGATATTTCATCATCTGTCCCCGCGGCGACGCACCGTAACGTTCACGCATCGCCCGCGCCCAGATACGCCTGGCCACACGACCAAGCACCGCGTATTCGGCATCCATACCGTTGGAGAAAAAGAACGACAGATTCGGGGCAAAATCATCAATCTGCATGCCCCTCGCCAGGTAATACTCGACGATAGTAAAGCCATTAGAGAGGGTAAAGGCGAGCTGCGAGATCGGGTTCGCACCGGCTTCGGCGATGTGATAACCGCTAATCGAGACGCTGTAAAAATTGCGCACGCCCACATCGGTGAACCATTCCTGCACATCCCCCATCATGCGCATGGCAAATTCGGTGGAGAAGATACAGGTGTTCTGCGCCTGATCTTCCTTGAGAATATCCGCCTGCACCGTACCCCGAACCTGAGCCAGGGTCTCGCTACGAATACGCGCATAGGTCTCAGCGTCCACCAGCTGATCACCGGTAACCCCCAGCATACCCAGGCCCAGACCATCGTTGCCGACTGGCAGCTCACCCTGATAAGTGGGTCGCGGGTGGTTTTTATACAGCTCGGCAATGGTTTTCTCCGCCGCTTCCCAGCCACCGGTAGCCCGCAGGTGTTTTTCCACCTGCTGATCAATGGCGGTGTTGAGGAAAAACGCCAGAATCATCGGCGCTGGGCCGTTGATAGTCAACGACACCGAGGTCAGCGAATCACAGAGGTCAAAACCGGAATAGAGCTTCTTCGCATCGTCCAGTGACGCAATCGAGACCCCCGAGTTACCGACCTTGCCGTAGATATCGGGCCGCGGATGAGGGTCTTCGCCGTACAGGGTTACCGAATCAAATGCTGTCGAAAGCCGGTTAGCGTCGTGGTCGCCCGCCAGGTAATGAAATCGTCGGTTAGTGCGCTCCGGCGTGCCTTCGCCGGCAAACATTCGTACCGGGTCCTCACTTTGACGGCGATAGGGATAAACCCCACCGGTATAGGGATAAGCACCGGGCAGGTTTTCCCGACCCAGATAGCGCAGCTGATCCCCCGGATCACTGTATTTGGGCGGTGCTATTTTCGGTATTTTCAGGCGGCTGAGGGTCTCAAAATAGTTGTCACCTACAATCTCACGTCCTCGCACCTGGTAGCTATAGGTCTCTGCTACCACCGCCTCGCGGCGAGCGGGCCACTCCCGTAATAGCTGCAAATTCTCGTCGCTCAATTCACCCAGGGCAGATTGATACTCTCGACGCAGTTTTTGGAGTGTCGAATCTTCTCCTTCGTCGATCAGCTGTGACGGATAAAAATCGAGCCACTCAGGCACCTGCGCATCATCAAGCAGCAGCAAACTCTGGTGACAATGCCAGGCTCGGCTGACCTTACCCGCCTGGATTTCAACCGTGCGATTAATGTTGCGGCCCTGCTCCGCAATTTCCGCCAGATATCGCACGCGTTTCGCGGGAATCAGTGTCTGACTGCTGGGCAGTTCTCTGCTGGTCTCCAGCGCGGGGGTCCACGTATTGATATCCAGACCCAGTCGATTTGCCATTCCCTGGCAAATGCTCACAAACAGCTGATTAACGCCAATATCATTAAACTGGCTGGCAATGGTCGGAAACACCGGCACCTGATCGTCGGTGAGATCAAACAGTTGCCGATTGCGTTGCCACTGCTTGCGCACGTCACGCAGGGCATCCTCGGCGCCACGTTTCTCAAATTTATTCAGCACCACCAGGTCTGCCAGATCGAGCATGTCGATCTTTTCCAGCTGGCTGGCCGCCCCGTATTCGCTGGTCATCACGTAAATCGAGTAATCGACCAGATCGATTACCTCGCTATCGCTCTGACCAATTCCGGCGGTCTCCAGCAGAACCAGACCGAAACCGTCATCACAAAGGTTATCGATAACCTGGTCAAGCACCGCACTGGTCGCCAGATGACTACGGCGGGTGGCAATTGACCGCATGAAGATGCGTTGATCGCGCAGACTGTTCATGCGGAGACGATCCCCGAGCAGCGCCCCGCCGGTGCGCCGGCGAGTTGGATCAACCGCCAGTACGGCTATTTTCAGGTCTGGAAAATACCGCAGAAATCGCTGTATCAGCTCATCGGTAAGACTACTTTTACCGGCCCCGCCGGGGCCGGTAATACCAATCACCGGTGGCTCTCCCGGCTGTCTGCCGGACCCCGGGTGCTCCCCATCGGGACCGTCAAGTTCTAACCGGGTAATCTGCTGACCGATCCGCAGGGAATCTGCCGGCTTGCCGCTACGACCTTTGTCCACAGCTGTTGCGGTCTTCGCCAGCATGTCGCCGATCATCCCGTCGAGGCCGAAATTACGGCCATCTTCGGGACTATAGATAGCCGCAACGCCGTAGTCCTGTAGCTCGGCAATCTCCTCGGCAACGATCACCCCGCCACCGCCGCCAAATACCTGAATGTGCTCCGCACCCGCCTCTTTGAGCAGGTCAATCATGTACTTGAAGTACTCGATATGGCCACCCTGGTAAGAACTGATGGCAATACCGTCAACGTCTTCCTGCAGCGCCGCCAGTACGATTTCGTCCACCCCGCGGTTGTGCCCCAGGTGAATCACCTCAGCCCCCTGCTGCTGCATGATGCGGCGCATAATATTAATGGCCGCGTCGTGGCCATCGAATAACGATGCAGCGGTAATAAATCGCAACGGTCTGGCCTGTTGCAGGTCACTGGATTCTTTAAGCGGAGAGTTCACACAAGATCCTCAAATTCGTTGCGGGACAATCGTTTCAACCTTGATTCTATCTCGGTCGTGCCCGGTTGCCCTATCTGGACGGCTATTCTCAAACAGTTTCGCGTTCACGAAAACCAATCAGGTAAAGAATGCCATCCAGCCCCAGGGTCGAGAGCGCATGGTCAGCCGAGTCACGCACCAGTGGCTTTGCCCGAAAAGCAATTCCCAACCCGGCCTTACCTAGCATTGGCAAATCATTCGCGCCGTCACCCACGGCAATGGTCTGCTCCAGGCGAATGCCCTCTTGCTGGGCAATTTGCTCCAGCAACTGGGCTTTGCGGGTACCGTCTACCACCTGGCCGGTCACTCGACCAGTGACCTTGCCATCGACAATTTCCAGCTCGTTAGCATGCACGTGGTCAATACCCAGCCGGCGCTGCAAATACCGACCAAAATAATTAAATCCGCCCGATAGAATGGCGGTTTTATATCCCAGTTCACGCAGGTTGCTAATGAGCTTCTCCGCCCCCTCGGTGATTGGCAACTCCTCCGCAATCCGTGAGAGCACGGATTCGTCCAGCCCCTCCAGCAGCGCCAGGCGCTCGCGAAAACTGTCGGTAAAGTCCAGCTCACCACGCATCGCCCGCTCGGTAATTTCAGCCACCCGCTCACCGACCCCAGCGGCCTTAGCCAGTTCGTCGATCACCTCCACTTCAATCAGGGTCGAGTCCATGTCAAAGGCAACCAGGCGGCGGTTACGGCGGAACACGTCGTCCCGCTGTACCGCAATATCAATTCCCAGATCGTGGGCCAACGGGACAAAATCCGTCTGCAGGTCGGCCCGCTCTACCTCACCGCGAACCGAAAACTCCACGCACGCAGGCCCGGCATCGTCCCGGTTTTTATCCAGCGGCAGTCGACCGCTAAGGCGAGTAATTTTGTCAATATTCAAACCGTGCTCAGCCACCACCCGGGTGACAGCCGCCAGATGCGCTGAGTGCAGCTGCCGCGCTAGCAGTGTCACTATGTGGCGCGCTTTTCCCTGGCCCCGCACCCATTTGTCATAGCGCTCGTCAGAAATGGGCGTAAAAGCAACCTTCACCCCCATTTCATGGGCTTTAAAGAGCATATCTTTAAGCACCGCCGCCGATTCAGTCGCCGCTGGAATCTGCACCAGAATGCCCAGCGACAGCTCTGAATGAATCGACGCCTGGCCAATATCCAGTATCGGCACTTCATATTCCGCCAGCACCCCGGTGAGCGCCGAAGCCAAACCGGGGCGATCACCTCCACTGACGTTGATTAATACAATTTCGTTCATGGAATTGGATCAGACTGTTTTATAGAGAAAGGGTCAGGCGCCTTCAGCGCCCAGATAGCAGCGCCAGTAATTAGACGAAAAGGAGTAAGGACTAGCCGGGTTAAATCAGTGTCGAACCCGGACTATTTTAGCCGACCGGCGAGTCAACCATGAAATAGATCACCCCCGTCATTTCAAGGAGGTGGCCATGGGAGGCGGGAAATTGCGAAAGGATTAGGTATTGCTATTAAATTAAAGAGCTTTAGCCTCTTAAATCGCTGCTGTAATCAGCTCACCGATTACGATGTCAGGTGACTAAATGCACCTATGCAATCAGTCTAGCCTGTGACCTGACGACTTAAGATGCCCACTTTGTGATGGGTAAGGCCACCACCTGAGCAGTCCTTCCACTGCCACCCGGATAAATAAAAACTAATTCCCAGCGTTGCCGATGATAAGGAAATGAATATCTAGCAACCAAAACCCCACCAAAACACTTACCCAGCTAGCGCAGCCGTGACAATCTGCTCCGCACTAATCCCAAAATGGTCACGCAAGGTTTCCCGCGACTCACTCAGACCATAGCCATCGGTCCCCAGGCAGATCAACTCTCCCGGCACCCAACGGGCAATGCTGGCAGGCAGTACTTTCATGTAGTCACTCACGGCGATGAATCGCCCGCTTTTACCTGCTAACAGCTCGGTTAAATAGGGCTCTCGATCGGGATCGCCCAGGTGGTCGCGGTTCCAGGCTTCGCAGTCCACCGCATCGCGGTAGAGCAGACTATAGCTGGTGACGCTATAAACATCGGCGGCGATACCCTGGTCAGCCAGTAGCTGCTGGGCCGTTAACACCTGCTGCATGATGCTGCCGCTACCCAGCAGCTGGATTGGCGGTGAATCTGCATCGGCTACTGACGCATCACCGGCTTTAAAAAGGTAAATGCCTTTCAGAATGCCGGCATCAGCATCGGGGGGCAGGGCTGGCTGAGGGTAGTTCTCGTTATAGACGGTCAGGTAGTAAAAAACATCCTCCTGCTCGCTGTACATACGGCGGATGCCATCGCGGACGATCACCGCCAGCTCGCCAGCAAATGCCGGGTCATAACTGCAGAGGTTGGGCACGGTGCCGGCGAGCACGTGGGAGTGACCGTCTTCATGCTGCACACCCTCACCGTTGAGAGTGGTGCGCCCGGCCGTACCGCCGATTAAAAACCCACGGCAGAGCGAGTCGCCACAGGCCCAGATCATGTCACCGACCCGTTGAAAGCCGAACATGGAGTAGAAAATATAGAAAGGAATGGTGGGCACGCCAAAATGGGCGTAGGCGGTACCGGCAGCCATAAAGGAAGCGAGGCCGCCGGCTTCGCAGATCCCCTCCTGCAAAATCTGCCCCTCAACGCTCTCTTTATAGGGCGAAATTGTGCCCACATCTACCGGTTCATAGAGCTGCCCCTGGGGCGAGTAGATGCCAACCTGGCGGAACAAATTATCCATGCCAAAGGTGCGCGCCTCGTCGGGGACAATCGGCACGACGTAGCGGCCCACTTCCGGGTCACGCATTAATTTAGTCAGCAGCCCCACCAGGGCCATGGTGGTGGAGATGGCGCGCTCGGTACCGGCCAGCGCGGTGGCAAATGCCTTCTCACCAGGCGGGGCCAGGCGCTTGCATTCCACCTGGCGGGTGGGCTGAAATCCGCCCAGGCCCAGCCGTTGCTGGCGTAGGTAACGCACCTCTTCGGTGTCGTCACCGGGGTGATAAAAATCGGCCCGCTCGGCTTGCTGGTCATCGATCGGAATATCAAAGCGGCGGGCAATGTCGATACGCTCCTCACCGGTGAGGTTCTTTTTTTGATGGGTGATATTGCGGCCTTCGCCGCTGGCCCCCATGCCATACCCCTTGAGGGTTTTAACCAGGATAACGGTGGGTTTGCCGCTGGCGGATGAGGCTTGCTGATAAGCGGCATAGAGTTTTTTATGGTCATGCCCACCGCGCTTGATGGTGCGAATTTCATCGTCGCTCAGGGTCTTCATCAACTCGGCAAGCTCCGGGTCATCGCCGATCCAGTGTTTGCGCACCTCGTCGCCGGAGAGCACCGAGTACATCTGGTAGTCGCCATCGACCACTTCGTCCATGCGCCGCTGCATGACACCGTTAACGTCACGGGCGAAGAGTTCGTCCCAGCCCGACCCCCAGATTACTTTGTGCACGTCCCAGCGGGCGCCGCGAAAAGTACTCTCCAGCTCCTGAATAATCTTGCCGTTGCCGCGCACCGGGCCATCGAGCCGCTGGAGGTTGCAGTTAACCACCAGCACCAGGTTGTCGAGCTGTTCCCGGGCGGCGATGTTGATGGTGCCCAGCACCTCCGGCTCGTCGCTTTCGCCGTCACCAATAAAGCACCAGACCTTGCCGCCGTTGGCTGGCTTGAGTCCCCGATGCTCCAGGTAGCGCGCAAACCTGGCGAGGTAAATCGACGTCACCGTCGACAGCCCCATGGAGGCGGTCGGGCAGGGCCAGAAACTGGGCATACTCCGCGGGTGCGGATAAGAACATAGGCCGCCACCCGGTTGCAGCTCGCGACGAAAGTTTAATAACTGCTGTTGGTCCAGGCGCCCTTCCAGAAACGCGCGAGCATAGACCCCGGGGGCGGCATGGGGCTGAATGTTGACGATGTCGCCACCGTAGTCGTCGCTACGATTGCGAAAAAAATGGTTAAAGCCGACTTCCAGCATGGTGGCGGCCGAGGCATAGGTGGCGATATGGCCACCGACGCCACTACCCGAGTCGTAGGCTTTGAGCACCATCGCCATGGCGTTCCAGCGCTGAATATTCTCAATGCGCTGCTCCAGCGCAATATCGCCGGGATAAGCCGGCTGCTGACGCACTGAAATGGTATTGCGGTAGGGCGTGTTGAGGGTGGCCTCCTCCAGGGCAATACCCGCGTCGAGTGCCTGATTCTGCAGCGCCCGCAACAACTCACGGACCTTGCCGCTATCGTGAACACGCAGCACCGCCGCCAGTGACTCCTGCCACTCCTCTAGCTCTAGCGGCCAATCGGCCAAATCCTCCCCCCTGTCCCCAGCCAATCCTGCGCCGGAATCAACCCCCTCACTCATTTGGTTCTGCCTCGGTTGGCTTTTCTAATCGGTTGATGTATTCGGCAATACTATCGATATCATCTATCGATTCCTGCGACCAAATTACGGTTTGAGCCATCGGCTTAAATGTTCTTTGGCTTCCTCGGTGGAACAGTGACGACCATTACTAATGTCATCACGCCCTTTCTGAACTTTCCCCAGGACATAAAGATGGTATTGAACGTCTTCGATACTGGTGTCATCGGGTAGGTGGTTAACCAGTTCCTTTACCTCTTTCATTACTGAGGACATAAGCAATATTCCTGTTGCTGTTGTGCTGTTAAGCGGAGCCTATCACTTGCTTCTTACTTCCCTTGTTGAGAATCCAGCCAGTGGAAACTCTACGCAGGTTACACCCCGTTAAAGACTCTTACTAACTATCTCAAACACATCTTTGGATAACCCCGGCTGACCGACAATGCGTTGCAACTCGGTTTTCATCAGCTCACGCCGCATAAGCTGCCATCCAAATTCGTAATTTCATAAATCGACCAGACGACTCCATACCCAACGTCGAAAACTGATAAGGCATAGCGCTATTCCTCGATTAAAAAGTGGCTAAAGTGGGCGTTGATTACCGTAAACAGTTGCAAACTGTTCTTCAAATGTAGAGCCTTAATCTCAATGAAACCCCGAGCGTCCGGCGCTAAGTGGTAGCCGGCTCGGCACTGACTTAAATGGCGTGGTCTGCCATTCTCGTATTCCCCCACACCAAAATCCTGGTTAATAAATCGCTCACGCTTCATCCCGCAGCCAAACTCGATAGCTGCACCCATAGGGTCTTTGAGTCCATCCAGCTCAAACCAGTCATACACATTGGTTTTTTTCGAACTCAAGGAGGTGTGGGCGATTAGGTGATATTCAGGAAAGGGGAAAGCTTCACCCTTGCCCAATGGCGTAGAACCTAGTTGAGCGTAGCGACGCCGAGCTGTTTCGGCCCGGTTTAGATAGAAACCCTCATCTTGCGGAATCGCGCCAGGATTTTCGAAATGCAGGTGTGCATATATATCGTTTTGCCTAATTATTTCCTGCGAAAAATTACCTCTATCAGGCCGTCCCGCCCTGCCCCGGTCAGCCGGTACCAGCTGGTTTCCTACCCAGTAGTACCACAATCGAATCCAATCAATCTTTCCTGTGGTTTTATCCCGGGTCACACCCATAACCGCCTCATAGGGCACTTGCACCTTATAGCCAGCCAGGGTTTCATAAATCGCGTATTTAATGCCGTCAATCTCCGCCACTTCCACTGGTTTTCCTCGTGGCAGCGGCGCTGGCTCCGGGTCTTCGGGGAGTAGTCTTGGCCCATAAATAATCAGCGCTAAAACAACCGCTATCCCTAAAGGCTTGAAGGAACCTATTTTTCTAGCTGGCTTTTCAGGTTGAGTTTTCTGTTCGATTATCCTGCCCCCCCAAATAAAGAATCTTAGGCCAGGTGCCAGGTTTCAGAGAGATAATTTTCCTCAGATTTAAGCAGTCGAAGCACAATTAGCCCTAAAAAACCTTACCCGCCGACTATCAAGTTTTCCTTTGCAACTCCACCCATCTCATATTCTCCGTTACTGTCGCTGTTCGTTGCCACGATGGACTAATTGAAGCCTGAAATGCACGCTGGTGAGTAGCCTGGGATCAAAAAGCTCCTTCAGAGCCCAGTTAAAGACTCTTACTAACTATCTCAAACACATCTTTGGACAGTCCCGGCTGACTGACGATCCGTTGCAACTCGGTTTTCATCAGCTCACGCCGAACCGGCTCATAGCGCTGCCAACGACCCAGAGGGTTAACCATGCGCGCGGCTACCTGGGGATTGAGGCCATCCAGCGCCAGCACCTGGTCGGCCAGGAATCGGTAGCCGGCGCCATCAGCGGCGTGAAACTGGCGTAGATTGCCACTGATAAACGCGCCCACCAGCGCCCGCACCCGGTTGGGATTGGTAAGACTGAAATCGGCATGACCCAGTAAGGCTTCGACCCGTTGAAGCGTGCCGGGCAGGGTCGATTGAGCCTGCAGGCTGAACCATTTGTCGATCACCAGTGGGTCATGCCGCCACTGCTGATAAAACTCGGCCAGGGCGATCTCCCGCTCGGGCCTGTCTCTTATACACATCTC
>OJFP01001491.1_pt1 | contig 11172 bp, 10 predicted proteins | sample 1594141 | NCBI WGS metagenome assembly OJFP01 (sample SAMN05416843, study PRJEB24817) | seawater metagenome | isolation source: Sea water | place: Canada:Atlantic | collected 2013-07
ACCACCGCCGACTCGGAAGAAGATCGCCACCAGCGATGCTCCCATCGCGAAGCCATGAATCACGTGCACATCTTCCGGCGATTCCCCGAAGAAAAGAAACAACCCACCCACGCCGATCAGTCCCGTCGAGGCCACCGTAAGACCCATGATCGATCCGCCAAAAAATGCCGTCGTCAGCGCGGCACCCGAACCTTGCTCATGCGCCGCTACCGTGGTGCGAACATTGATATGCGTGGCCGCATACATACCGATCCAACCCGCCATTGAAGAGGATAGTGCACCCAGAAAAAATGCCATCGATTCCCACGGATCTTTGAAAACGAGCGCCCCCCCCACCAAGATCGCGAAAAGCGCGATGAGCTTGAGCTCCCGGCGCATAAAGAGCATCGCGCCGGAATGAATCTGCGCGCCGATCTCCGCGACTTTGCCTTCCCCGCCGGACAGGCGACGGAGGCGAAAAAACAAGATTCCCGCGACGGCCAGCCCAATCAGGCCGAGAATGGGCACCAAAACATGGAGACTTTGCATAGTGTTCAGAGGACAGCCCGCTAACGGATGAGGGGCTTTACCTTATGTAGGGTTAGGGGAAATTGGACTAGTAGCCCTTCATCGCCTGCGCGGAGTGCCACCACAGGTAATGTTCGGACTCGAGTGTATCGGAATCAGGCAACGGGAAATATTTCATCTCTCCCCCACCGCCCACAAACAGCCCGCTGCGCACCAAATAAAACAACAAATCTGGCCGCAGGCCGCGGTTCACAATTTTGGTCGGGCGACCGACCTTGTTGGCCAGCGAACCGAAACACTCGCGAATGTGGTCGGAAACTGAATACAGGGTGCCTGGCACGTCGAGGCGCTCGGGGTTATAGGCCAGCCCCCCAATATTGAGATCGAGAAACGCAATGGCGGGCAGCGAAACGAAGGCCGACGTATCCGTGACGGCATCACAAAACGCCTTGGGCCGCAGCTGACTCGCCACCCGCGGGTAGACCGGACCAAGCTCCTGATAGAGGAAGTTGGCTTCGCTGTCTTCCCTAGCGGTCCAATCACCGGGAGGCAGCGCCAACGTCGCGCCGGCTGGCGTCGTCAAATAGGCGCAGGTCATCGCATCGTAGGGCACCCGACCGAGCACATTGTGGATCGCGACGTAAACCGAACGACGGGGGGAACCATCCGAATGCGGGACGCATCGCTCCAACGCTTCCTTCACGCGAAACACCTCCAGATCGGTATTCAAATCGATCTCGATAAATACCGCCGGCCCTTCGATCTGTCGCTTCGAGCCGGTAGCGATGTACCGACCGAATTCGGCGGGCGTAAGTTGCGAGAGGATGAGCGCCTCGGGGATGAGGCTGAGGTAGAGATGAGATTCCATGCGGTGGGGTAACCGACTGGTCCAAGCCCTAACCTGTTCGGCCCAGATCTCCAGCGATAAAACTAATTTTTTAGGGAATAATAAGCAGGTGGACATCAACGCCTCCCCTAAAGAAGCGCAAGTCATGCCCTGCCTCTTAAAAGCCATTTCTCCGTTTCTGTCCCTGCGACTCCGCCCGACCAGCCGCCGCATGCCCTCCAAAAAGAACGTCCCCGATACTGTGGGTCAGCACTGCAGGAGTGGGATCAGGTTTCACGCTTGATGCGGCGGCCATCGCAGTCGTTCCCGATTTCGCCTCGCGACCCTCCCCAGCTTCCCACTCAATCCCTCTCATCGTTCGCAGAATCACAGTCTACTCGGTTTTCGCGCTGGCCCTGACAGCGTTGATCGCTCCGCGCCTGGACGGCGCAGACGCTCCCGACTCTCCGCTTAATCCCCGACACACGGGAACACCTGCCCTCCGAATTTGGCACACCGAGGATATCACGGGCCACCGCTGCACTAGAAGTGGCCAACGCCGGGAACCCCAACTCAACCAGCACGCGTCCCGACGCCACATCCCACGGATTGGGCATCACAAATAATTCACCGGATTCATGAAGGGCCCGAAACCGCACCCGTTTTTCTGCTACTGTTGAAGAACTCATAAACAATCTTACGGATACCTCGGCGCCTCCGCCAATCCCTTCTACTTACGAATAGTCGATGGACTCCTCGCTTCAGCCGTGACCACACTCCGCAATGACCACCCCCGTCAAAGTAGCCCTCGTCACCGGAGCCGGATCCGGCATCGGACGTAAGACCGCCCTTACCCTAGCCGCTGCCGGATTCACCACCGTGCTCGCCGGCCGCCGGGCCGAGCCACTACGTGAGGTCGCGGCGGAGATCGAGGCCGCCGGAGGTCACGCCCTCGCGATCCCTACCGATGTCGCCGATCCCGCGTCGGTTGATGCGCTGTTTGCCCAAATTCGGTCCAAATTCGGGCGCCTTTATTTCCTCTTCAACAACGCCGGCATCGCCACACCAAAAGCCGCCTTCGAAGACCTCACCTTTGAACAATGGCAGACTCTGTTCGGCATCAACGTCACCGGGTCTTTCCTCTGCGCCCAAGCGGCAGTGCGATTGATGAAGTCCCAATCCCCTTCGGGCGGACGCATCCTCAACAACGGATCGGTTTCCGCGCACGCCCCACGACCGAATGCCGCTCCCTACGTTGCAGCCAAACACGCCATCACCGGACTCACCAAATCAATCGCCCTCGACCAACGCGCCTCCAACATCGCCTGCGGTCAGATCGACATCGGCAACGCCACCATTGATGTTTCTGAGAACATGAGTCGCGACATGTTGCAGGCCGATGGATCCCTCCGACCCGAGCCGCTATTCGACGCGCAGCATGTCGCCGACATGGTTCTCCACTTCGCTCAACTACCCCTCGAAGTGAACATCCCTTTCCTCACCATAACCGCCAACCAAATACCCTACGCGGGACGTGGCTGATTGAGGACTGGCTCGGAACCAGCAAGAATCGAACTCCCGGTATTTACCCGTCTCCAGGATTCGGCTTTATCCAACGCAGATAAATCGACCCTCGGAATGGAACCACTCGCCCAATTTTCGATCTAACTTGTTCGACCTAACACCCCTCGGCTGCAGACGGGGGCTGGTCGTGTTATTTCACCCGGCATTCGGTATTTCGATACCGGGTGCTGGGTGTTCATGTTTTACACTGAAAGCCAGCCCGCGAATATGTCGACCGGGCTATCCTCGAAGCCAGCACCGGCGAGTGGGTTAACCGCTTACCAGCGAAGTTGCCCGCAGGCGGTATCGGCGGGGGCTCAATCCGTGGGCGTGCCGAAACAGAGCATAAAAATGCGAGAGATTCGTCAGCCCACAATCGAAAGCTATTTCCACAATCGGTCGATTGGTGGTGATGAGCTGATGGGCACTGAACTCCATGCGAGCCGCATTAACGATGTCGCTGGGCGTGCGGCCCAACCAGCGTCGCGTGGCTCGAGCAAGGTGAGACGGAGTGCGGCCGGCTAAATCGGCGAACGCCGGAGTTCCTCGGCGAAAATTCTCAGGGCGCACGATCTCCCGACAGGCCTGTTCCAACCAGTCCGGCAAGCGGGTCGCGGCCGGCTCGAGCGGTTGAATCAATCGTGGCAGATCCATCAGAAATCCGTCCAACGCTACCCCGGGGCGCCCGGGACGATCCAATCGACGTGCCCAGAAATCCAGGGTGGATCGGCCAGATGGATCGAGCGCGATCCGACGGGCCGCAGGACTGGCCAGGAACGGATCAAATCCATCCTCAAAATATCGAGCCTGAATCGCACTCCAAGCAGCGCTCGGAAACGCTACATTGATAATGCCCAAAGCATCCGTTCCCTGGCTGCCCACGCCATGTCGGTCCTGCGGGTTTATTAAAAATAGTTGGTGCGGCTCAACCGCATCGGTGCGGCCGTTCCACCGATGTTGACCAGCACCGTGGGTGACCCAGAAGACCTCGTGGTAATCGTGATTGTGATAGCGCGCCTGATTACCCTCGGTCACTTCCACCCGAGCGAAGTGATACGCCTCTCCGGTTTGGATAAAATCGGTCAGTTGAAAGTGCGCGTGGGCAGGCTCCATCGTATCAATATACCACATAAAAATGCGCGATAAGGGCAAGATATTGCCCCTTGTAAGGTGATATAACATAAGAATGCCCCTTTCGAACCCCAGCCCAGCTCGACTCAATTCGACCCAGATTGACACCTTTAACCAAGAAGGTTGGGTCATTCCTACCGAACCCGTCTTCTCCGCCGCCAAGTTTGAGGGATTGAAGTCTTACTTTGAAAATCTGCTCGACGACTTGGAGACGGACGTGAGACCCGAGCTCATGGATGTGCCGCACTTCCAGTATCCTAAGTTGTTCGATTGGTTGTTGTCCGATGAAGTATTGGGTTTAGTGCAGCCGATTCTGGGTCCAGATATCGCACTCTTTTCCAGCCACTTCATCTGCAAGCCATCCGGTGATGGCAAGCGGGTGCCTTGGCATGAAGACTCCGCCTATTGGAGAGGTATGATCGAGCCGATGGAGGTGGCCACGGTGTGGCTGGCGATCGATCCTTCCCGCATCGAAAACGGCTGCATGTCCGTCGTGCCGCGCACCCACAATTCCGGCAAGCTGGGGTTTTCTGACTACGATGACATCGCGACGGAAGCCGCCGTGTTTCCCACCGAGATCACGCCGACCCAACGCAATGATGCCGCCGCCGTGCCGATCGAGTTGGAGGCCAATCACTGCAGCTTGCACGATGGGCGCCTGATTCACGGCAGCCCTCCCAACACCAGCTCGCTGCGACGCTGTGGCTACACCATGCGTTACATCAGCTCACACACCAAGCTGAACGAGAAAGACTTTCCGTGGCACCAACTCTATCTGGCCAGTGGCGAGGACCCCGGCGTCAACAAATTCGCCGACCCGAACAAGGCCTACCACGAACTCGCGCGCTACCGCAGCAAGCACGGCAAACGCGTGCATTGAGGGGCGGCGCAGATGACGCCCATTCGCATTTCTTCAAAACCGTGATAGGGTAGCTGTTCGCATGCAGATTCCTTTTGATAACAGCTACGCTCGTTTGCCCGAGCGTCTCTTCGCTCCTCAAACCCCCACTCGGGTAGCGTCTCCTCAACTGATCCGCGCTAACCCCGGGTTGGCAGCGGAACTCGGTATCGATTCCACCTGGTTAGAATCAGCCGAGGGCGTATCAACATGGGCAGGTAACCTCGTGCCGGAGGGGGCGCAACCGATCGCTCAGGCTTACGCCGGACATCAGTTCGCCAACTTCGTGCCGCAGCTCGGCGACGGTCGCGCTATCTTGCTCGGCGAGGTCATCGACACTCATGGTAATCGGCGCGATATCCAACTCAAAGGCGCCGGCCGCACGGCGTGGTCCCGCGGCGGCGATGGCCGCGCGGCTATCGGCCCCGTGCTGCGCGAATACATCGTGAGCGAAGCAATGCACGCCCTCGGGGTGCCCACCACGCGCGCCCTTGCGGCGGTCACCACCGGCGAAGAGGTGCAACGCGAATCCCCGCTCGCCGGTGGCGTTTTCACCCGAGTGGCCGCCAGTCACATCCGGGTCGGCACATTCCAGTATTTTTCCGCCCAAGAAGACACCGAAGCGTTGCGCGCCCTGGTCGACCACGCGCTGGCTCGACACTACCCCGCGACAAACGACCCCGCCAATCCCGCCCTCGCCTTGCTCACCGCCGTGATCACGGCGCAATGTGATCTGATCATCCGCTGGTTGCCGCTCGGTTTCATCCACGGGGTCATGAACACCGACAATGTCGCCATCTCCGGCGAGACGATCGACTACGGCCCCTGCGCGTTCATGGACGGGTTTCATCCGCAGTGTGTCTACAGCTCCATCGACCGCGGGGCGCGTTACGCGTGGGGCAATCAACCCTCCATCGCCCAATGGAACCTGACTCGTCTGGCCGAAACGTTGTTACCGCTCATCGCGGAAGATCGCGATGACGCCATCAAACTCGCCGAGCAGGCCCTGGCAATTTTTCCCGACCGTTTTCAAGCCGGGTATTTGGCGGCATTCCGCGCCAAGCTGGGCCTCACCGAGGCCAACGACTCGAGCAAAGAATTCATCAAATCGACGCTCGAAATTCTCGCCAAAAACGAGGTCGATTTCACCTTGTTCTTTCGCCACCTCACGCGCGTCGCTGCCGGCGAAGACGCCGCCGAAGTGGTCGCGTTGTTCTCCGCCGAGACCGATGCAAACGCGTGGTTGGAAAGTTGGCGCGCAGTGGCATCGCCGGATACTGAGCTCACCAAAATGCAAGCGGCCAACCCGATCCTCATTCCCCGCAATCATCGCATCGAAGCCGCCATTCAAGCCGGCTACCGCGGTGACTTCGTGCCGTTTAATCGACTGGTCGATGCCCTCACTCTACCCTTCACGGCAGACGCACAATTCGCCGACCTCGAGCAAGCCCCTTCCTCCGATGAGCGCGTGACCGAAACCTTCTGCGGCACTTAACTCCGCGGTGAGGTCGAAGTCCGCTTGCCAGCACTTTTTCTAGAATTGAGGGTCTCACCCATCATGGTTTCTCGTCTCATCTGCATATTCCTCGCCAGTTGCTCTCTTTTGATAGGAGCGGGACTACTGGATCGTAAGGAGAAGAAGGTGATTCCCGAAGACGTAAAGGCCGACCGTGACCTCTATCGCGATACGATCGAAGTTGGCGGTGTCCACTATCCCGTTTATCTCATCGACGAAGAGGTAAAACCCAAACGGCGCGCCAAGGTTGCCATTCCAAAAAAAGCCAAACGCCAAGGCCGCGGCGGCGTGGTGCTTATCGGCACGATCATCGCAAAAACCGGCAGGGTGAAGGAAATGTCCATCGCCATGACCAATGCCGAGCAGGACATCCAGAACGCCGTGACCAAAGCCGTCGGCCAATGGCTCTTCCCCACCCTGCGCGACGACGAGGACAACGCATTCGAATACATCGTGATGATTCCTATCACGGTCGATGCCACGCCCCGCTTCGGGCCCGCCGACGGAGCCCGATAGACCCAGCTCTTCGCGAAGCCTAAAACGAAATCGTCACCCTGCTCCTGCGCCAACGGCCTCCGCCCGAACCACGCTCTGCCCTCGCCGTCGCATCGACCGCAGAAAAACGAAACACCTGAGCAAGGTATTAGAGAACATGGCGGGTGCAACGTGGATGGAATCGATCGAATCTGATCTGCGAATGGAGATGACAAATGGGTCGTTCGCGATTGCGATATTCTGACCCTTGCCGGTCATGCTCTTCAGACTATCAATCGCTGACTCAAATTCAATGACGCGAATTTCAATACTTCTCTATTCAACTCTAATTTTTGTATGGTCGGGCTGTTCGAGGATTGAGGCTCAGGATCGGCCAAATATTGTTATCATTCTAGCGGATGATTTCGGGATAGGCGATATCCAGGCTCATTTCCCGAAAAACAAAATCGCGACTCCGCATTTGGATACCTTTTCCGCGGAGTCGATGCGGTTCACCAATGCACATAGCGGCTCGGCCGTTTGCACGCCAACCCGCTACGGACTATTGACTGGGCGCTATGCCTGGCGCACGCGACTTCAGGAGTGGGTGTTGGCCTGCTACGAACCTCCTCTGATTGCGGTAGATCGCCTGACGCTTCCGTGGTTTCTAGAGGAAGACGGTTATGCCACCGCGTGTATCGGCAAATGGCACCTTGGCTGGAATTGGGTGGGGCCACAGCCAAACGCGATGGACGAAACGCCGAATATTCTTCGGACAAAACAATGGGACTACACGAAGCCTATCCTCAACGGGCCGACGACGCGCGGATTCGATTATTACTTTGGAACGCATGTCCCCAACTTTCCCCCGTTTACCTTTATCGAAAACGATCGCGTGGTGGAACAGCCGACGGCGAAATTCGAATACGTTCCCAACGATGGCAGAGCTTTACCTCAGATATTTGACGGGAATCCCATGGCGCCCGACTGGAAGTTCGACCAGATCCTGCCGGAAATTACCCAAAGAGCGGTTAAATATATTCACGAACAAGCGAAGCAGGAGGAGCCGTTTTTTTTGTATTTTCCCATGACGTCGCCGCATACCCCGATCGTGCCGACGGCGCAGTTTAAAGGGCAAAGTGGCATCTCGCTCGTCGCGGATTTCATCATGGAGACCGATTGGTCGGCGGGACAGGTAATCCAAGCTTTGGAAGATGCCGGAGTTGCAGATGATACTTTGGTGATCTTTACGTCCGACAACGGGCACCTGCCGACCGAATGGCAGACGCTCATAGAGGCGGGGCACTTCCCGAGCGGACCCTACCGGGGTCGAAAGGCCGATATATGGGAAGGCGGGCATCGCGTGCCCTTCATGATACGCTGGCCCGGGCGAATTGAGGCAGGGTCAGTGAGCGACGATATTCTCAGCTTGAACGATGTGTTCGCGACCTGCGCGGAACTGTTGGGCGTGGAATTACCTTCGAACGCGGGTGAGGACAGTATCAGCTTTTTACCTACGATTTTGGGCCAGAGCAAACAAGCGCATCGGGATCATGTTGTGAGTCACTCCGTCGGAGGCGAATTCGCTTATTTGGAAGGCCCTTGGAAAGTCGTTTTTAAGAACGAAGACCCGAACTTTCGGGAATCACGCGGAAAGCCGCGAATCCTTGAACTCTACAATTTGGAGGAAGACATCGCCGAGGCTAATAATCGCGTAAAGCAAGAGCCGGAGATCGCCCAGCGCTTGAGCGAAAAACTCCGAGCGGTCGTGGCCAATGGAGCGAGTCGCAAAGATTCCATAGGATCGAACGATACTGAAGTGAGTGTCGACACGACGCAGATGCTTCGCTGGGCCGATCCGTTGGACTGAGCGCATCTTCACCATGAACCTATAATTGAAGCGGACTTACACTATACCTCGACAGATTCATCCCTCTCTCCTCTTGAAAAACTAGAAGAGGCCAGGCCTGTTCTAGTTTAACTAGAGAAAGCTTATGACTCCTTCTCCCAACGATCTTTTACAAGGCACCCTCGGAATGAACGCCCGCAAATATGTATCACTCAACCGCGTGTCCAAGGCCACCGCCACCCGCGACCTACAACAACTCGCCAAGCTCGGTGTTTTCCGCCCGATCGGAGCCGGACGCAGCGCACGCTACGAACTCAGCTTGTGACAACAAAAACGCCCCGCGTTGATGCGGGGCATTTGGGGAAATGAACGGCTGGGGTTGCCGCGACTAACCGGCCGTGCCGGGTCGGACTTTATCCTGCCAGGCCTTGGGCTTCACGGCCATGTCGCTGTCGTCTTCGTAATGTTCCTCCAACCCCTTGAGTTGGTTCTTCATTCGTTTGATCAGCGCCTTGTATCCATCGTTATTATACAAGTTATGAGATTCGTCTGGATCGGATTTGAGATCGTAGAATTCCCATTCATCGAACTCATAAAAGTGCATCAGCTTGTAACGGTTCGTCCGGATACCGTTGTGGCGTGGCACCATGTGCACGCTGGGGTATTCGTAGTAGTGGTAGTAGACCGATTTGCGCCAATCTTCAGGGTTCTCGCCCTTCAGCAAGGGGACGACTGAAGCACCTTGCATGTCCTCGGGTTGGACGGCTCCGGCGATGTCGAGGAAGGTCTGAGCGTAGTCGAGATTCTGGACGAGCTTGATGTTCTTCGAACCGGGCTTGGTCACACCTGGCCAGCTCACGATGAAGGGCATCTTCATCGATTCCTCATACATCCAGCGTTTGTCATACCAGCCGTGGTCGCCAATGTAGAAACCTTGGTCGGACGAATAGATCACGATGGTGTTTTCATCGAGACCGAGCTCATCAAGCGTATTGCGAATCGTCTCTACGCTTTCGTCCACGCCCTTCAGACAACGTAGATAATTTTTGGCGTAGCGTTGATACTTCCAGCGCACGAGGTCTTTGCCGCTCGGGTTAGCTGCATGAAAGGCTTCGTCCTTCGGTCCATAAGCATCGCCCCACGCTTTTAGTTGCTCGGGCGACATGCGTTGCATGTTGCGCCAAGCGGAGCGGTCGAAACGTCCGGGCACGTCTTCAAAATCGGCGGTCAAATCAACGAACAGATCAAAGTTCAGATGCATGTGCCGATCGATTTCCAATTCCTGATGACGCGCGGGTGGAGCGTTATCGAGGTAATCGTCAAAGAGCGTAGCGGGCTCGGGGATATCGATGTTGTCATAGAGGTCGAGGTGACGCAGCGCCGGCATCCAATTACGATGAGGTGCCTTGTGTTGCACCATGAGCATGAAGGGCTTTTTCGCATCACGCTTCTCTTCCAGAAATTCAACGGCCATATCGGTCACCACATCGGTGGCATGTCCCTCGATCATGATCGTTCCGTTTTCGGTGATCATGTCCGGGTTGTAATAGAGTCCTTGCCCTGGCAGCACCGCCCAGCTATCGAAACCTTGGGGCGTTCCCTTGAGGTGAGACTTGCCGTAAATCGCGGTCTGGTAGCCGACATCCTGCAGCAACTTGGGAAACGTCTGCTGGTCCCAGTCGAACGAGTTACCGTTGTTCATGAAACCATTCTTGTGACTGTGCTTGCCGGTCTGGATGACGGCGCGACTCGGACCACAAATGGAGTTGGTGCAGAAGCTGTTCACGAACAGCATACCGTCACGGGCGAGCTTATCGATTTGCGGCGTCGGGTTGACCGATTTCAGCCAACCATCATACGCGCCGATTGCGTGGGGAGCGTGATCATCGGTGAAAATGAATACAATATTGGGCCGATCATCCGCGGCGTTGGCCACGAGACCCGACAGCAGGAGGGTTAGGGTAAGGGTAGAAAACAGTCGTCTCATCCCCGCGAATCTTCCTCGTCCCACTGCGGCCTGCAACGGTCAATTCCGTTGAAGATTTGAAACCATTACATCGGAAGCTCCCCCACTCCCGGAATCTTTTCCTCTTTCACGACTCTTCCCCTTGATCCTCAACTGTCTCGACGTGTCTTCCCTGCAATCCCAGTTCAATTCTCAGTTTCCAGCCGCACACTACCTCGATGCTGACCATCTTGATGCGCTCGAACCGCTGCCTAGCCCGCATCGATGACCTGAAGGCCACCGAGGGATTCCACCCGAAACCCTATGAGCAAAACCTCATGGAGATGGCCTGGCTGCAGGAGTGGGCGCTCGTTGACCCAAAACGATCTCCCCGCCTACGCGCAGGCACTTAGCAAGTTCTATGGCGGCGAGATGACCTGTGCGGGAATGCTCTATGCGCCCA
>OJFP01001492.1_pt1 | contig 11161 bp, 10 predicted proteins | sample 1594141 | NCBI WGS metagenome assembly OJFP01 (sample SAMN05416843, study PRJEB24817) | seawater metagenome | isolation source: Sea water | place: Canada:Atlantic | collected 2013-07
CCGGTCTGTCTCACTCTCATGCAAAGGTAAGATCAACCATTTAATCCGCTTACCCCTTTTTCCAACGTCCACCTCCACGCCGGTGACGCCATCCACTTTATTCAGACGTTTCTCGATGCCATAGGCACAGAAGGGACAGGCCAGGCCGTCCACGCCCAACACGTAGTGTTTGTCGGCGGCCAGCGCGGCAACGCTGAACACCAATGCTGCGAACAGCACGAACCATTTTTTAAACATGACGAATCCTCTTTCCAGGGGTAATTGATAGTGCGCGTGGTCAATCGCTCACGCTCGCGACCGTATCGAAAAACAGGGCCGGGCGTTGCCACAGTGAATTAATGAAAATGGCTGTCACGCTGGCTGCCATAGCCACCATCGCCCAGACCGGGTAAATCAGCCCCGTGCTGGCCAGCGGAATGCCGATACCGTTGAACAAAAAGGCCAGGCTGACGTTCTGGAGCATTTTGCGATAGCCCCAACGGCTGATGTCTATTGCCGTCACCACGGCGTCCACCCGGCTGTTGAGGATGATAATGTCGGCGGCGTCAATGGCGATGTCCGTGCCGCCACCCATGGCAATACCCACGTCCGCCTGCATCAGGGCGGGGGCGTCATTGATACCGTCGCCGACCATGGCAACCCGCTGGCTTTGCTGCATCGTTCGCAGCCGGTCCGCTTTCTGTTCGGGCAGCACGCCAGCATGCACCTCATCAATACCGGCCTGTTGCGCGATGTGGCGGGCAGTGCGTTCGTTATCGCCCGTCAACAGGGCGGTGCGGATGCCCATCGACTGCAAGCTGGCTATGGTGCCGGCGGCATCGGGTCGCAGAGCGTCACCGAGTGCGATGGTGCCCAACAAAGTGCCATCGCGGGCCACCACGATTACCGTACGGCCCTGGGCCTCGTCCGCTTCCACTGCATCGGCAACGGATGTCATTTCCACGCCAGCCGCTTCGGCAAAACGCGGGCTGCCCACCAGTACCTGCTTGCCATTCACCTGCGCGGTGACACCACGACCGGATTCGGCCTGAAAATCGGCGATCTCGGGGAAGTCCACATTTCTTTCAAGTGCCGCTTCAACGACGGCCCGCCCCAGCGGGTGCTCCGAGACCGCCTCCACGGCTGCAGCCAGCGCCAGCAGCGCATCGTCGTTGCCATCCACACTGTACAGAGAGCGTACAGCGGGACGGCCCTCGGTGAGAGTGCCGGTCTTGTCGAACACCACCTTGTTCACTTTGCGCAGGGCCTGAAAAGCCTCGCCGGTGCGCATCAGTACGCCCTTGTCCGCGGCTTCTCCTGCGCCACGTACGATGGATAGGGGTGCTGAGATGCCCACGGCGCAGGGGTAACCCATGACCAGCACGGTCAGGGCGGCAAAAACGGCTCGTTCGAGGGCCGGCTCGCCGCCAATCAGTACGGGACCGACCGACCAGAAGCCAAAGGCGAGGGCCGATATGATCAGCACGGCCGGCGTATAGATCCGCAGTACGCGATCCACCAGGTGTAGCAATCCCGGCTTGAGTGCACGCGCATCCTCAATGCTGCTGATCACTTGCTGGAGAAAGCTTTCGCTGCCGATGGCCGTTACCTGCAGAAGAAGGGTGCCGGAGCCGTTGATGGCGCCGCCCACGACGGTATCGCCAGTGGTTTTCTCCACCGGTAGCGGCTCGCCCGTGATCAGGGACTCGTCCACGGCCGAACCGCCTTCAACCACCTCGCCGTCCAGGGGAATGCGTTCTCCGGGCCTAATACGTACCCGCATACCAACCTCAACCTGGTCTGCGAGCATGTCACGCTCACCGTCCTCGGTGACGACGCGCGCCGTCTCCGGCTGCAGGTCCAGCAACCGCTTGACCGATTGCGAGCTTCGGGTCTTGACGATCAGCGACAGCCATTCGGAGAACAGATGATAGGTCAGTACCATGACGGAGACGGCGAAAAACGCCGCCGTGGGATAACCTTCGGGCGATACGATCAGGCCGATGGCGCCCCCGGTCAGCCCTGCGAAGGCACCGATTTCCACCAGTACGTGCTGGTTGAGGATGCCACGGCGTAACGCCTGAAAGGCCATGTTCAACATTTGCCGTGCCACGCCAAACACCATACCCAGTGCCAGCGCACCGACGGCCAACGGCTCATAGCCGCCCAAAACGCCGGCGGTGCGTAGCGCAAGGAAGGCCAATCCGCCAGCCGCCAACAGGGCCGTGCCCGTGAGCGCGGCTGACCTACCCTGGCCGCGTAACACCGCAAAGCCGAACAGAACCAGGCTGACGTAAACCAGCGCGGAAAGCCCGAAGGTCCAGGCCGAGGTAAAATCCACGATCAGTCCGACCGCTGCCAGGCTCATGGCCAGGGCGACGACAAACCGATTGCGCTCAATCGCCAGCGCCTGCTCCTGGCGTTCGAACGGTTCCACCTTGCGCGGGTCGCTCAGGGTGTAGCCGATCTGCTGCAAGGTACCCATCAGAGCCTCGGCGGTGTTCTCCCGAGAGTCGAACTCCACCAGCGCCTGCTCGTGAGTCAGACTCACCGCAACCCGACGCACGCCGGATTTCTTGCCCAGCGCGCTTTCAATCGTGCCGGTACACAGCGAGCAGTGCAGTCCACCGATATGGGCCTTGACCCGTTGAATGTCGGGGTCCGCCGTGGATTCCAGACTCCAGGGCTGGGTATCGTCGTCAGCGGTTGTCACTGCCGTGTTCATGATGCGTCCCCTTGATGAAATGAGGTCATGTTTCAAGGGTAGGCCCCGTACCAGGATACGGAGTCAAGTGATCGAGGAATATCAAACAGGTTAAACAGGGAAAGCTGTCAAAACAGGGAGGATGTACTTGGTCTTAAGGCCTAAGCCAGCGCCAGCCAAAAGGTCCAGAGGCCCAGTACGACCATTATGGCACCGGTCCATCGTGGCATGCGTCCCGCGAGCCGCGTGAGGTGTTCAAGCCAGCGACGGCCGCGGGCGGTAAAAACAATGAATAGCAGTGGGGCGGAAAACGCCAGTCCAAACACCATCAGGGTCGAAGCGCCGAAGATAACAGCGCCATCCGTTGCACCCCGGGCAGCGGCGTCGCCGAGCAACACCGCAAGCAAGGGGGCCGCGCAGGCCGGCACGTTCAAGCCAAACACCACGCCTAATGCGGGCCCCCCAGGGATGCGGGTAATGCGTGGCAGAAACCGGTTCACCAGCGCAATAAACCACGAGGTGCCACCACTCAGGTAAAGCAGCCCAACCACCACATAAAGACTCCCGAGCACAGCCCACAGGCCTTGCTGCAGCCCGGTGAAGGCGGTTCCAACGAAGACGGCAATCACGCCAAGCACGGCCATCAAAGAGGCCCGCGTCAGGGCAAAAAGCAGTGTGTGAGCAATCTTCATCCGCTGTGATAACCCCTTGAGGTAACGGATGAACAATAAGTGACTGCCTACGGAGCAGGGCTCAATAAAGGCCAGTAGCCCGAGGCCGGCGGCCAGAGGCAAAGCAACTGAAAATTCCAAGGAACTACTCTGTCGTCCGTGAATTAAGCCACAGATTAACACCCGTACCCCGATACAGGGTCAAGGGTTCTCAGCTGAGTGGCACAGAATGAACCCTGACCCATAGCGGTGAGTCATCCGGCATGCGTGAGGACTATTTTCGGGTGACCGATTCAATGTACTTCGCCACGGCACTGATCTGCTGCTCTGACAGTGAGTCACCGAAGGCCGGCATGATGCCAACACCACTCTTCACCGCGTTGCTGACCTGCTCCGCCGAGGGCTTGAGCTGGTCAAGATTGGGGCCGATCTCACCGGCGGAACCGGCATCGTTCAGCGTATGGCAAACCGTGCAGGATGGTTGTGCCTGCTCCAGGAACACTTTCTTACCCAGTTCGAGCTGCTCATCCGCCAATAAAGGGCCAGTGGCGAGGGCAAAGATCGTCAACAACAGTGTGCGTAATAACATAGAAAATCCTGATTCAATCAAGGGAACAGGCGGCCCGACCAACGGACCACCACAGGGTTAATACACTCAGGAAACGGTGACGGTCACGCCATGGTCTTTCCAACTGGCGTTGCCGTAACCGCGCTCATTCTCGGTGCGGGTGGGCGGCTGGGTGTTGCCCTCGGTGTCCGTCGCGCGGCTAACGATCCGATGGTCGCCGGCGCTCAGATCCATCGCCACCACAAACGGCCGCCAGGCGTAGCGCCCCATGTCCGGACCCAGGAAACGGGCACTCTTCCAGGTCTCGCCACCGTCGGCCGACACCTCCACCTGGTTAACGGCATTGATGCCGCCGAATGCGACGCCGTAAATCAGATTCCTGCCCTTGCTGGCCGTTGTCAGCGGGGCGGTGACCCAGGATTTGACCGGCATCTCCCACATCGACGGCTGACCGGGCGCGCCTTTTTCGCCAATGGGACGAATGCGGTAGCCTGAGGCCTGGATCTTGGCGTCTGACTGCCCCTCGGTAAACGCGACTCGGTCCACGTATTTCACGTTATTGACCCCGAAATAACCCGGAAAGACCATGCGCAGTGGGCCGCCATGAGCCAGCGGCACGGGCTCATCATTCATTTGCCAGGCCAGCAGCGCCTGATCCAGCGCCCTCACCGGAACGGAGCGCTCCACCATTATGGTTTTCGGGTCCAACCCTGCAGGCAGGGTCTCGCCGCCGGTGCTGGTGATGTAGTTCATGTCCGGCTTTACTCCGCCGAGCCGGGCCACAACGTCACGCAGCGGTACGCCGGTCCACACCAAACAGCCTGCCGCGCCGGTGCCCCATTGGGTTCCGCCCGGGCCGTGCTCAAAGTAGGCTCGCCCGTTGCCCGAGCATTGCAGAACGGTGGTTACCGTCTCAACACCCATTTTTTTCAGCTCACCCAGGGTCAGGGTCTGGGGCGAATTGACGCCTTCCAACGTGATTTTCCAAGCGTTCCGGTCCGCCACAATATCAGCATTGGGGGCTGGCAGGTTGTTACGGACATACAGTTTGTCACTGTTCGTCACCACACCACTGCCAATGGCGCCGCGCTCGGTTTCGATGGTGTTGGCGCTGTGCACGATCACGTCATTGGCGTTTTTCCAGCGCACGTAATCGGGCAGCGTTTTGGGTTCCTCCGACCTGGCAAGGGGGCTTAGCCCCAGCAGACTGACGGAGGCCATGGCGCCGGCAGAGCCCAGCAGCAGGCGCCGGCGACTTATCGGTAAAGAACTTTCGGGTGCACGGCGGGACGTTGAAGACGCATCGAAAACAGACATGGTTTTCCCTCGTTGATGTTTGTTCAGAACACTTGCCGACGGTGGTCATCGGTGCCGTGAATTCGTGACAAACCTGATTTTGATTCAGTGTATTTCATGGTCAAATAATCGCCGTTGACAGCGTGTCAGGAGGCCCCCGTCGTGGATTCGCTCACCGCCGGCATATTCCCGGCTGGCGCAACCACCAGCAATCCCGAGTCCTCCATGGGTAGCCCGAGCACCTCCAACTGATCGGCCCGGGTACGAAAGTCGCCGGCTCGGGCCACCGCCTGTCGCACATCCGGATTCCGGAAGAACACGCGCTCCGAGATACGATACTGGATGACTAGGCTGTTGCCCTGGCGCATGGCGTACGCCTGGGCAGGCTCGCCCCCCACTCGGGTCATCCAGGTTGCCAGCACCCGGCTGTTTGCCCACGGCAATGGCGGAGACACTTCCGAGTTGCCGGCCTGGGTAGGCAGCTCCTCAAGGGCGACACGCTGATAATCGTTCAGCACGTCACTGACCATGGGAATCCTGTTGATATTATCCGGCGTCACGCTGGGCATCAGCAGTACCGCTGCCAGTACCAGGGCAACGGCCCAACCGCCACTGCCAATTACAACCGACGGGCGAAGGCTGCTCAGCCAGCGTTTCAGATTCGTCATGCGGCGACGACCGGATGGGCGCTTGCCACCAGCGGGGGCGTTCGCAAGGGCGATATCGAGCCGCCCGTCAAAATCGGCGGACAGTCCCGGAGTGGGTATCATCTGCAGTCGTTCGGAAAGAATCCGCTGACGTTCGACATCGTGTTGGCAGGTCTTGCATCCAGCAAGATGGGCCTCGACCAGGGCGGTGTGATGCTCATCCAACTCACCATCCGCATAGCCCGCCAGCCAATCCTGGATTTCGGCGTGCAGGTCGGACCATTCGTGGGTGTTTGTGTTTTTGAGATCACTCATGAGGATTCACCGATGTGTATTTTGTGTGGCTGGTAGCCAAGGCGCTCGGGTTTGCCTTGATCAGTCGCTTAGCGAGCAGGCGCCGCGCGCGTGACAGGCGACTCATGACCGTCCCCGGTGCCAGATCCAAAATTTGTGCGATGTCCTGATAGCTCAGCTCCTCAAAGTCCCGCAACAGAATGACCTGCCGAAAGCTGTCCGGCAGGGCGTGAACCGCAGCCATGACCTGCGCATCGCTCTGGTTTTTCAGGACCTGATCGAAGGGGCCTGGGGCACTGCAGGGATACCCATTCAACACCGCGTCACCGGTGGTCAGCACCGGAGCCAGTTGCTGCCGGCGCCCATCCCGCCGATAGTCATCGGCAACCACCCGGTTGAGAATCCTTAGCAGCCAGGCGTAGGCCGCCACGTGATCGTCCAGTTGGTCAAAGTCCCGCCAGGCCCGGAGCAAGGTCTCCTGGGTCCAGTCCTCCGCCATTTCCTGTGAGGGGGCCTGGCGTTGCGCAACACCGTACAGGCGGTAGCGCCAGGGCCGTACCAGTGTGTCGAATTTCTGCCTGCTTCCGGTGCTGCGCATGGGGCTGCCCGCTACCTATTTATGGTCACTTCACTGGAGGGCGTCACCGGGTCGCCTTTTATTCCCGACTTTTTTATGGATTGCCCGGTACCGCGAGCCAGAAGGGGAACTGGCCTCCAACCGGCTCCCGGCGGACCACCTCGAGGGACTGGGTATCAATAACGGCAATGTGGTTATCCGCCGTGACCGACGCGTAAATGAACTGGCCATCGCGGCTTGCCCGAACGCCGTGGGGGCCAACGCCCACGTCGACATTTTTGACAATTTTAAGGCTCTCGGAGTCGATTATAGTGACCACGGACGCAGAAATCGCACCGGTTGCGACGTATTGCTCGCCAGGCACCACGTCGATGCCGCCATGGCCACTACCCACTTCAAAAGTTTTCAGCATGGTTTCGCTAGCCAGGTCCAGTACCCCCACGTTGCCGGTAAAGTCGCGCAGCCATAGCCGTTGACCGTTGGCGCTGATGTCAATGTTGTGAGGCGTCTTGAGACCCGGAGTGGGGATCTGACGCTGTTTTTCCAGAGCCCGCATATCCACTACCGCCAGCGCGCCTTCGCCCTGCAGCGTGACGTAGGCGAGTGTGCCGTCGGCGCTGTAAACGAGGTTGTGGGGTACCTTGCCCACTGGAATTTTCCTGACCAGTTCAAGGGTATTCATATCGATCACCGCAACGTCGCCTTGGGTCGGCGCCACGGCGAGGCCGTAACGGCCATCCGGTGAGATTTTTACGCCCTGGGCCACCTCACCGATCGGCACGCTGGCCATCACCTCACCGCTGGCGGTATTCAAAACGTAGACATTGCCGGTTTTGAAGCCGGACACCATCAGCCGGGAACCATCAGGACTCAGGGCATTGTAGTGAGCGCCCGCGACGCCGGGCCAGGCCTGCTTTGAGGGTAGGACTTTCACGATGCCGCTGTTCTGGACCGCCACATACAGAGGGTCGCGAATGGACTTTTCCAGGCTTAGTTCGGGCGCCGACCGCACGGGAGTGGCTTTGTTCCGCGACTGCTCAGGCGATTGGCCCAGCAGGGTCTGCCGCAGCTGGTAAACATCCTTGCCGGACAGGTCCTTACCCGCAATCGCTTCGATGTCTTCAGGAGTGTAGGGCTGAAACTCACCAGCAATCCGCTTTTCATTGCCGAACGCCGTCAGCACGTAATTCAGCACATCCGCCATTTGCTGGCTAGTGAGCGCACCGCCCCAGGCCGGCATGTTGCCGTTGTAGCTTGTGCCGTCGACTTTGATGGGGCCGGTCAGGCCGTACTGCAGCACATGCCCCAGATAGCGGCGGCCACCGATACCGTCAGTGGCATTGTACATTTGAGCGGTGTGGTTTTTTTGCGGGGGAAACGACCCCGGTATGCCTTGACCCTGAGCCTGATGGCAGGCAGCGCACTGCTGGTTGTACACCTCGCTGCCGCGCTCAAAGCGGGTGTTTTCCGCCGCGCTCACGGGCACACTGACACTGAGCAGGGTTGCGGCGACGAATGATGTGATGGCATGGGGGATCGGTGGACGCATATTACAAACTCCAAAGGCTAAAAGAAGTTCGGCCGGACTCATGTGCTGGCAAGACCTCTTGCCAACAAAGCACCGGTCGAAAACGATCTCTGAAGCCAAAGGCGTCACCGGGCCGGGATTTATTCCCGAAACTTTCGGCCCGGCCCCTACCCGCAGACCAAGGCTCAACGAAGGCCAGTAACCCGAGGCCGGCGGCCAGAGGCAAGGCCGCCGAGAATTCCAAGGGGTTATTCTGTCGTGTTCATGATGTTTGCGGAGTACCCCGCACCACGCACAGCCTCCGCAAGTTGTTCGTCCGAAATCCTTGATTCGTCAACTGCCACCCGGGCTTCACCGCTTTCATGGGAGACGGAACACCCCTTGACGCCGGTTTGCTGTTCGAGAACATGACGAACAATTTCCTCGCACCCACCGCAGTGCATGCCGCCGATTGAAAGCCTGATTGTCTGCATGTCTGTCTCCTCACTTATGATCGGCTCGCCTGTAGGCCCCGCATTCTGCTCCAGGGCGTCAAATATGGAACAACACTGCAACGGCCCCTGTCCGGGACAACAGTCCACAAGTGCCGCCAGCCCCTGGCGGATTCGCCGTAACTGGTCAATTTTCTGGTCTACGTCGTGCAGCTTTGCCATCGCCCGCTGGCGTACATCACTTGCGTCTGCCTGGTTGCTTTCGGCATCACGCAGCGCGAGCAGCTCAGCGATCTCACGCAGTGAGAAGCCCAGCTCTTGCGCTCGACGAATAAAATGCAGTCGCCTTACCGTGGCGTCCGAGTAAATCCGATAGCCACCTTCCCTGGGACGTGGCGGCTGTTCAATGAGCTTGCGGCGTTCGTAAAAACGAATCGTCTCGACACCAACACCCACCACGTCAGCCACTTTGCCAATGGTCATGTCTGTCATGGCAGAACTCCCACCCAGTAGATCCGAATAATAAGATTAGTGCCCGTACCACGGTACGGGGTCAAGAGTGCTGAACATTTTATAGGAGTGTGGGGCTTGACTCCGTAGCCGACTACGGAAGTATTTTGAAGATAGCCAGCAAAGTCATGAAAGGAACCGTCGTAATGTCAGAGTTGAAATCAGAGTCCAGAACCGGTCGCGGGTCTTTAGTCGCAGGCGGGGTCGCAGCAGTGCTCGCATCGGCCTGCTGTCTTGGCCCCCTGGTCCTGATCGCCCTTGGTGTTTCCGGTGCCTGGATCGGCAATCTTGCCGCTCTGGAGCCTTACCGGCCGTGGTTTATTGGTGCTGCTCTGGTGGCGATGGTCTTTGCCTGGCGTCGGATATACCGGCCTGCACAGGATTGCGAGCCGGGCGAGGTCTGCGCAGTACCGCAAGTGCGCACCGCTTACAAGATCACTTTCTGGATCGTCGCGTTGCTCGTACTGATCGCGTTGGCATTCCCTTTCGTCTTACCGCTATTTTACTGAGAGGCCATACATCATGAAAAAGTCCCTGATCACTGCCGTACTGTTCACGCTGTTCAGCATGCCTGCCTTGGCGTCGCAAAAGACGGTGACCTTGTCGGTTCCCGGAATGACTTGTTCGGCTTGCCCGATCACCGTCAAAGCCGCTCTCAAGAGGGTCGATGGGGTGAGTTCTGTGCAGGTCCGTTATGAGGAGCGTGATGCGACGGTTACTTTCGACGATGACAAAACCTCTGTCGACGCAATAACTCAAGCCACGACCAACGCGGGCTACCCGTCCACACTGATACAGTCCGGGGCGAAACAGGAGTAGTGTTTATGAGTGATAACGATCTGCACATTGCCGTGATTGGCAGTGGCGGCGCTGCCATGGCCGCCGCCTTGAAGTCGGCGGAACGCGGAGCCCGGGTCACGCTGATCGAGCGTGGCACCATCGGTGGCACTTGCGTCAATGTCGGCTGCGTGCCCTCGAAGATCATGATCCGCGCCGCTCACGTGGCCCACATGCGTCGCGCCAGTCCGTTCGACGAGGGCATTGCCGCGGTCGAGCCTTCTATTCACCGGCCCCGGTTACTGGCCCAGCAACAGGCCCGGGTCGATGAGCTTCGTCACGCGAAATATGAGGGGATTCTCGAAGACAATCCGGCGATCACTGTCCTGCAGGGTGAGGCCCGTTTTACCGACGCCAATACGCTGACAGTGACTGGAACCGACGGCACGGAACGCGAGGTACGCTTTGACAGAGCGTTCATTGGTACCGGTGCGGGGCCTACCATTCCCCCGGTTCCGGGCCTGTCCGATACGCCGTACTGGACGTCCACCACGGCACTGGCCAGCGACACCATTCCGGAACGGCTGGTTGTCATCGGGGCGTCCGTCGTGGCAGTGGAGCTGGCACAGGCGTTTGCCCGGCTGGGCAGCGAGGTGACCATCCTGGCGCGTAGCCGGCTGTTTTCCCGTGAGGACCCGGCTGTTGGCGAGGCCATTGAAACCGCGTTCCAGGCCGAGGGTATCAAGGTTCTGAATGACACGCAGGCGAGCCAGATCCGCTATACCAATGAGGAGTTCGTGCTCGCCACAAACGTGGGAGAGCTGCGCGCCGATCGGCTGCTGGTGGCCGTGGGACGCACACCGAATACAGACAGACTGAACCTGGAGGCTATCGGCGTCGAGACTGCCCGCGGGGCGATTTTAGTCGATGACGGTCTGCGTACCACCGTGCCCGACATCTATGCTGCTGGGGACTGCACCGACCAGCCGCAGTTTGTCTATGTCGCCGCCGCGGGTGGCAGTCGAGCAGCAGTCAATATGACCGGTGGTGATGCACGGCTCGATCTCAGTGCCATGCCGGAGGTGGTCTTTACCGAGCCACAGATTGCGACCGTCGGTTTATCTGAGGCCGACGCCGAGGCAAGTGGCTACGTCACCGACAGCCGTACCCTGACCCTCG
>OJFP01001502.1_pt1 | contig 11038 bp, 10 predicted proteins | sample 1594141 | NCBI WGS metagenome assembly OJFP01 (sample SAMN05416843, study PRJEB24817) | seawater metagenome | isolation source: Sea water | place: Canada:Atlantic | collected 2013-07
TCTACACTATCCTCTTCGTCGGCAGCGTCAGATGTGTATAAGAGACAGAAAAAAAAGTTAACACTAAAAAAAAAGCAACCTTAATATCAAGAGTAGTTACACTTCAGAATTCTTTAAAACCAGAATTTAACTTTAAAATTAATTTTAGTTTGGAAAAATATATTCAAGCTTTTTTTGATGGTATCGCCAATAGAATATCTGAATATAAAACCTTAAAAGCTGAAGAAAAAAGAAGAAGACAACTTGAGGAAATTGAAAAAAAAGAAAAAGAAAAATTACAAATTCAAAAACAAAAAGTAAAAGAAGAAGAGGAGCAAACTAAACTCAAAGAAAAAGCATTAAAAGATGAAATTAAACTTGAAAAAGAAAGAGCAAGAGACATAAAGTTATTTTTACGTAAGGAGCAAGCATTACTTAGAATTGAACATGCTGAAAGACAAAAACAATTTCTAAAACAATTACAGTTAGAAAAACAAATAGAAAAATTTAGAATAAGAGAAATTAAAGAATTAGAAAAGCTTGAAAAGATTTCATTAAAAGAAAAAAGAGATGATTATTCTGGTCTTCAAGCAAGAATAGAAAAACTAAAAGATAAATATAGAATTATACGAGATCAAAAAATTAGAGAAAGAGTAGAGGCTCTAGGAGTAAAAATTCAAGGTGATGAGGATAGAGAAACTTTACTCCAAAAAGAGAAAGACTATAAAATTGCGAGGCAGAAAATTGAACTTTCTCTTGAAAGTTTTTATAGAAGTGCGAGTAGTTTAGTTTTTCAATTAAACAAACGGCATATCACTAGACACATGTCTATTTTTAGATGTATTGACCAAAGATTTGAAACTGGTGAAATCTTTATCAAATGGGATGAGGCACCCGATGAAGAGTGGTTGCTATTAATTTATATAAAAAATAATTCTCCTGACGAAGGAATAGTTATTGAAGATAAATCAGATCCTGAGAAAAATTCTTCTCATGAATTTAAATCAAACGAAATATTTAAAGCCTCTGATCTAATGGTTGACTCTTTAACGCAGTTAATTTCAAGAAAAAGAGCTAAAAAAGATTAAATTAAATACTATCTTCTCTAATTAATCTTTCAATTTCAGGTATCAATTCACGACTTTTAAATGATGGGTAGAATTTTAATGAGTTTTCAATACTCTTAATTGCTTTTTCATATTCTTGAAGTTTTATGAAAATTCTTGCTTGTCCTGATAAAGCCCCAAAGTGTCTAGGCTCTATATCTAAAACTTTATCAATATCATTTAATGAATTTGTAAACTGGCTCATTAAAAAATATACAGTTGCTCTTTTATTCCAAGCTTCAGACCATTTAGGGTCATTCTCCAATATATTACTAAAAACTTTTAATGCATAATTATAATCACCATATTGCATTAACTCTGTTCCAAACTCTAACTTTTCAGTTAATTTAAAATCACTAGGATGTTCATTCCAGATAGACCAAATTTTTTGCTCCAATAGAGCAGCACTTTTTGAATTATTAATAATTTGAAGTTGGTCAAAAAGATTATTTAAAATAACTTTTTGAGAGGACTGAGCAGAAGAAACAAAACTAAATATAAATAAGAATAGTATAAAAACTTTCATAACTAAAATATATTTTATTCAGCACCTCTTCTCAACATTAAAAACTTATTTTAAAAGTTGTTTTTTATTTTTTAAAAATAAAAAGAAAGCAATAATCTCATAAAAAAATGAAAATAAAGTAAAAATTATAGGAGTTTTAAAAAAACTATAAAGAAACTTATATTTAGGAATTTTTTTCCATACTAATAAAAAAGCTTCTGCTCCTCCTATCACTTTCTCCCCATCTTTAATATGAAGTCTGCGTAGAAGGTTCTTGGCATTTCTTTGAGTTTCTATTTCTGCTGATTTATTATTTGTAATATCTACCCACTCTATGTCTTTAATATTTTGTTTTTTATACAAATTTATCTCAGCACGGCAAATTTTACATGAATTATTAAAATAAACTTTCACAATCTATTTTTTATCTTTCCAAGCTGTCATTCCACCAGTCATATTTTTCACATTTTTTATTCCCATTTCCTGCATAGTTTTTGTTGCAAGTGTGCTTTGACCTCCAAGACCACAAAAAACTATATATTCTTTATCAGGATTTTTCTTAAACATTTCATTTTCTAAAGGACTTCCATCAGCAAGATAAAACTCTAATAAGCCTCTTTCTAAATTTACAGCATTACCAATAGTTTCAGACTCAAAACTATTTTTATCTCTTACGTCTATAAATTGAACATTTGGGTCATTTAGTTTTTCTTTGGCTTCATCAACCGAAATATTTTGTATCTCGTTAGAAACGTTCATTAATTCATCAAATTTTTTCATTATATTGTCCTTTTTTTTAATTTATTCCTAAAATTATATAGAATCCGATAGATTGTATATGTGCGAAATACGACAATTGAAAAAATAATTATAACTATTACTTGTTATCTATGAATGATTTTTTTACCAAAACAGATTTATCAAGAAAAGATGCTGAAAGTATTATATCAGAAACATTAAATAATTGTGACGATGGTGAGCTTTATTTAGAAAATTCTAAAAGTGAATCTATTGTACTTGATGATGATAAAATAAAGAGTTCTAGTTATAGTTCTGATCTAGGATATGGCTTAAGAGCAGTTACTGGTGAAGTAGTAGCTTATTCTCATTCAAATGAAATTTCAAAAAAATCATTAAAACAATCCGCCAATAATCTAAGCTCAACATTAAAATCTCAAAAAGGTATCTACAATCATGAAATTCCACAATCTAATGAAAAATTTTATAAAGATGTTAATCCAATAGAAGAAAAATCACTACAATCTAAATTGGATCTTTTAAAAGAAGTTAACAACTATACGAGAGCCAAAGGTGGAATGGTGCAACAAGTCACTGCAAGTTTTGCAGGTGAACATAAATCTATAGAAATTATAAGATCTGGAGGTGAAGTTTTAACAGATGTTAGACCTTTAATTCGTTTTAATGTTTCAGTCATGCTTGAGAAAGATGGAAAAAAAGAAACAGGAGTTTATGGAATTGGTGGAAGACAATCTTATGATGAATACCTTAAAGATGATAATTGGAAAAAAGTATGTGATGAAGCATTTAGAATTGCTTCAGTAAACCTTGAAAGTAAACCTGCGCCAGCAGGAGAAATGAAAGTTGTTTTAGGATCAGGTTGGCCAGCAATACTCATTCATGAAGCTATAGGACATGGCCTTGAAGGTGACTTTAATAGAAAAAAAACATCTGCTTTTCATAATTTAATGGGTCAAAGAGTTGCTAGTGAGGGTGTTACTATTGTTGATGATGGAACTCTTCATAATAGAAGAGGAAGTTTAACAATAGATGATGAGGGGACACCAACTGAAAAAACTGTTTTAATAGAAAATGGTATATTAAAAAATTTTATGCAAGATCGGCTTAATGCTAGATTGATGAATACAAGATCCACAGGTAGTGGAAGACGAGAAAGTTACAAACATGTTGTTCTCCCAAGAATGAGAAATACCATGATGTTAAATGGAAAATATTCTCAAGAAGAGATGATTAAATCGGTTGATAAAGGAATATTTGCAGTAAGTTTTGGTGGTGGGCAAGTGGATATTACTTCAGGAAAATTTGTATTTAACTGTACAGAGGCTTATGAAATTATTAACGGTAAAATTGGATCACCTATTAAGGGGGCAACGTTAATTGGTGATGGTCCTTCAATTTTAAAAGAGGTTTCATTAGTTGGAAATAACATGATGCTTGATCCAGGTATTGGAACTTGTGGAAAAGCTGGGCAAGGTGTTCCAGTAGGTGTGGCGCAACCATCGATCTTAATTGATAAAATGACTGTTGGTGGAACTCAATTATAAATCATATGGTTAAAGATCAAGATTATTTAAAAAAGACAGCTTCTTTTTGCATAGATTTAGCAAAAAAACTTGGAGCAACAGATTCAACTGCTGCTGTGATGCACTCCATCTCAGAAACGGTAAATTTTAGAAATAAAAAATTAGATGAATCTGATAGATCAGATAGCTTAGGTGTTAGTCTTACAACCTATATTGGTAAAAAAAAATCAAGTATTTCTTCTTCAAATCTTACAGAAGAAAATATCAAGACATTGGTAGAAAGATGTATTGAGACAACAAAAATTACTCCAGAAGATGAATATAATTCATTACCAGATAAAGACTTACTGGCTAATAAAATTAATGATCTAAATTTATATGATGATGACCATATAGAGAATGATGAAAAAATTGAATATTTAAAAGAAGTAGAAGAGGCTGCATTTCAAAAAAAAGAAATTATTAATACAGAAACTGGTTTCTCCGAGTCAAAATCAAATTTTATATTAGCAAGCAGTGATGGTTTTTTAAATGGTTATAAGTCTTCTTCTTTTTCAGCATCATGTGTTGCTGTAGCAAAAGATTCTAATAATAAAATGGAAAGAGATTATGAATTTACCAGCACTTGTCATCTAAATGATATGTTAAAACCTAGCCAAATTGGTGCAATAGCAGCAAAAAAAACATTACAAAAATTAGATCCAAGAAAAATAGAAAGTGAAAAAATTAGTATTGTCTTTGATAGAAGAATTTCAAAAGGAATATTGAGTACTTTTGCAAGTGCAATATCTGCTTCCTCAATTGCAAGAGGCACATCTTTTTTAAAAGATAAAATTAATGAAGAAATTTTTACGTCTTCAATAAATATTTTTGATAAACCCAATATAGTCAAAGGATTAGGATCAAGATATTTTGATTCTGAAGGAGTGAAAACTGATGAATTAAAATTAGTAGATCAAGGTGTTTTAAAACATTATTTAGTGGATACTTACAATGGGAAAAAGCTAAACCTTAAGTCAAATGGTAGAAGTGGTGGAACAAGTAATTTATATTTTGAAAAAGGTTCTATCTCATATAAAAATCTTTTAAAACTAAACTCAAGAACTCTTTATATTACAGAAACAATTGGACATGGAAGTAATCTAGTTACAGGAGATTATTCAGTTGGTGCTAATGGGTTTATGGTTGAGGATGGAATATTTAAATATCCCGTTAGTGAAATTACAATAGCTGGAAATTTTAAAGATATATTTAAGAACATAACACTGGCAGACGATCTTGAGTTTAAATACTCAACGAATGCACCAACAATGTTGATAGAAGGTATGGTTGTTGCTGGGAAATGAAGGATTTCTGTATTATTGGGTCTGGTATTTCAGGCTCAACAATTGCTAAAGCACTTAGTAAAAAATTTTCACTAGATGTTTATGACAAGGCCAGAGGAATTGGAGGAAGATCATCTAATAAAAAGCTTAACAAGAATGAAAGCTTTGATCATGGTGTTCAATATATTTCACCAAAAAGTGATGAATTTAAAAAATTTATAAAAAGTTTAATTTCAGAAAAAATTGTTAAAAAATGGCCAGGAAAACATTTATTTTTAAATACTGATAAGAAAGAAGACAAAAAACATATTAAGATAATTGGAAAAAAGGGTAACAACGCAATCAGCAAATATCTATTAAAAGATATCAACTGCAATTTTAATAGTGAGGTTATTAAAATTTTTAATAAAAATAAAGTGTGGGAAATATATTTTTCTGATGGGTCAAAAAAATTATATAAATCATTGATATTAACCTGTCCATTTCCTCAATTAAAAAAACTTTCAAAAAAATATATTAAACATTCATTTATAAATAAAAGAATTAAAATGGATGCAAATATAACTGTCATGATGACTACAAAAAAAAGTAAACTTAATGTTAGTAGTTATTTTTTTAATGATAAAATTTTAGGCTGGGCTGGAAATGAAAATAGTAAAATGCGTTTTAAAAGTAAAAATGATCTTTGGACCCTACAAAGTACTTACTCATGGGCAAATAAAGAGATTAATAAAAATCGAGACAATAATAAATTGAACACAAAAACTTTGATTGAGAAGTTTTTTAAGCTTACAGGTATAAAAAAAACTAAAGTCTTATTTTCATTAAATCATGGCTGGAAATATTCATCTAACTCAAAACCTTTAAGAATTAAAAGTTATTGGAATTCTTCTTTAAACCTTGGAGTTTGTGCGGATTGGTTTGTTGGACCTAGATTAGAATCGGGATGGATAAGTGCTCAAGATCTTTTTAATAAAATAAATAAATAATTTTATTCAAACTTTTTAACCTTATATTCCCAATTTCCTAATCTAGAATAAGTAACTTTTAAAATTAAAGAATTTTTTTTATTAAACCATATATCAAAATTAAGTCTTTTATCTTTTGGTAAAGACATGTCTTTTGAGGTTAATTTAAAATGATCTACCTCATAAGTTTTACCATAAAGTTCAATTTTTTCTTTACCGATAAACGTTACTATCTGTTCTTTGATACTACCTGATACTGGGCTAATTTGACTATCAGTTTGTAAAATTTTGTGGCTCCACCAGTTTCCAATTACGTTTTTTGTTGATGCCATACCACTATAGGAAGAACCTTGAATATCAAATTTATCTGTTTGTTCATTAAATTCTAAATCTACATATTTTTCTTTATCATTTTGAAGTGTTTTAGAATTAAAAGAAATCAATTTATCTTTAATATATTTTTCCTCTCCGTACCCTTCAATTTCAAAAATTGTTGCCCCAAATAACTTTACTGTAAACTTAATTTGATTTGTGACTGTTGTCTTATCTCCATCCTTTTTAAAAAAATAGTAATTATAGCCAATAACTTCACCATCTTTTAAAATCTCCATTTCAATTTTATTAAATTTATTATAATGCGCCATGTGGGCATTAGAGCTAAGTGAATATGTTAAAAAGAAAATTAGTATAAAAAATTTTTTCATAAAGTGTTAACAATAATAGACTTTAATTTTAAAAGAAGTAATTTATTAAAAATGTTCTTGAAAATCAAAAATATTCCTAAAGTTTATTGGAGTTCTGAAAAACCATTAAATCTTAAACCAAAAATTTCAACTTTCTTTTTTTTGTGTCTTGGATTAACTTTATTTGGTTTAGGTGAGGGATTATTAATTGTCTCTTTTGCTGGAGCCTCACCTTGGTCTGTTCTTGCACAAGGTATTGCATTGAATGTTGATTTTTCTACTGGAATAATAACTATATTTGTAAGCATTGCTGTTTTACTGTTGTGGTTACCTTTAAAACAAAAACCTGGAATTGGAACAATCTTAAATGCAATAATTATTGGTTTGATGATTGATGTCTGCATAAAATTTGTGCCAACACCTGAAAATTATATTTATCAAATATTTTTGGCCATTATAGCGGTACTCACAGTAGGGCTTGGTGGTGGTATTTATCTAGTGGCTAATTTAGGAGCTGGACCAAGAGATGGACTAATGGTTGGTTTACAAAAAAAAACAAATTTACCGATTGCTATTGTTAGAGCTTTTCTTGAAATTACAGTGATGTCTATCGGTTGGTATTTGGGTGGTACAGTAGGAGTTGGAACTTTATTATTTGCTTTTGGAATTGGACCAGCTGTTGCTCTTAGTTTATTTATTGTTGGAAAGTTTTTTAATTAAAGAGGTGTTGACGATTTTTCGTTCTTTTTTCTATCATTAGGATTAAGAATTGCTTTTCTCAATCTAAGAGATTTAGGGGTAATTTCTAAAGCTTCATCAGTATTTAACATACTTAATTGTTCTGCAATTGACATTTGTCTTACTGGAGTTAGCACAACGTTTTCGTCAGTTCCTTGAGTTCTCATGTTAGTTAACTGTTTACCCTTCATAACGTTAATAATCATATCACCAGCTTTTGGGGCCAATCCAACAATCATTCCTTCATAAACAGGATCATTATGAGTTACAAACATTTCACCTCTCGCCTGTAAGTTAAATATTGCAAATGCAACAGCTTTTCCGTTTGCCATTGAAATTAAAGCACCATTTTTTCTGCCATCCATCTCACCTTCAAATTTTCCATAACCATGGAAGATTCTATTAATTACACCAGTACCTTTTGTTAAAGTTAAAAATCTACTTGTGTAACCCATCAAGCCTCTTGTTGGTGCATGAAAGATTAATCTTTTTTTATCTTTTCCTGTATCTTTAAGATCAAGTAATTTACCTTTTCTTCTATTCATTGAGTCAATAATCTTTGATGAAAACTCTTCATCTACATCAACAGTAATCTCTTCAATTGGTTCTAGTCTGTTTCCACTCTCATCTTTTTGGTATAAAACTTTTGGAGGACTTACTGTCATTTCAAAACCTTCACGTCTCATTTGTGTTAGTAAGATTTCAAGCATTAACTCACCACGACCACTAATTACAAAAGCATCTACGTTTGCATTTTGAGAAAAAGAAATTCCAACATTGTTTTGTGCTTCAGTAACCAATCTATCTCTGATTTGAGTACTTGTTAATTTTTTACCTTCTGTCCCAGCTAAAGGTGAACTATTTACACTTATAGTAATAGACATAGTTGGAGGATCTATTGGAGTTGCTGGAAGTGGATCGTTTACTTCAAGATCACAAATTGTATCTGCTACGTTAGCTTTTTCTAAACCTGCAATTACAACAATGTCTCCTGCTTCACCAACTTCAATTGGCACTTTCTTTGTTCCTTCGTATCTAAAAATTTTAGTTAATCTACCTTCGTCAACTTTTTCACCTTTAAGATTTATTGCTTTAATAGGTTGGTTAGCTTTTGCTGTTCCTTGAGATATTTTTCCAACTAAACTTCTACCTAAGAAACTATCTGCATATAATAAAGTAGATAGCATTGCGAAAGGTTTAGTTTTATCAAGGTCTGCTGGCTTAACATGTTCTAGAATTAAATCTAATAATGGGTGTAGATTTTCTCTTGGGCCATCCACTTCTTTGTCTGCCCATCCAGATCTTCCACTTGCGTACATAACTGGAAAGTCTAATTGTTCCTCGTTTGCATCTAAACTTACAAATAAGTCAAATGTTTCATCTAAAACTTCATTAGCTCTTTGATCGGCTTTATCTAGTTTGTTAATTACAACAATTGGCTTTAACCCTTGCTTAAGAGCTTTTGCTAGTACAAATTTTGTTTGTGGCATTACACCTTCTGCAGAATCAATTAGTAATAGAGCACCATCGGCCATACTTAAAACACGCTCTACTTCAGCTGCAAAATCTCTGTGACCTGGTGTATCAATAATATTAACTCTCGTATTTTGCCAATCAATAGAAGCAGGTTTAGCTAGAATAGTAATTCCTCTTTCTTTTTCCAACTCACCAGAGTCCATCAATCTTTCATCTACAACTTCATTTTCTCTAAATGAACCACTTTGCTTCATTAGATTATCAATCATGGTTGTCTTACCATGGTCAACGTGAGCTATAATTGTGATGTTTCGAATATTGTTACTCATAATTTGACGCTCTTATACATTAATTGAGTCATTTGAAAACTTAAAAAAACCCATTATTTTCTTATTAAAGCTATTTTAATAAAAAATTAGCTTCTTGTGATTATTAAAAAAACGTATAGATATCGCTATATAAATTAGACATATTAAAGGATTAAGAGCATATCTCCTTAAATTTTAAAAAATCTAAATACCTAAATGGAAAACTTTAAATTACTAAAAATAGAAGATTCGTTAAAGAATTCATTGGAAAAAATGAAGTTTACGAAACCAACTCCAATTCAGGCTATGGCAATACCTGTTGCTTTAGAGGGAAAAGATATTTTAGGAACAGCACAAACAGGAACAGGAAAGACTTTAGCTTTTAGTGTTCCTTTAGTTAATAAATTAATATTAGATAAAAATGCATTTGCATTAGTTATGTGTCCAACTAGAGAGCTTGCAACTCAAGTAATGGCTGCAATTAAGAGTATTATTAGCGATAAAATTAATATTAAAACTGCCTTGCTTATTGGTGGAGAGGCAATGCAAAAACAACTTAGACAACTAGGTAATAGATCAAGAATAATAGTTGGAACTCCTGGAAGAATTAATGACCACTTAAAAAGAAAAAGTTTAAATCTATCAGCTACTAAATATCTAGTACTAGATGAAACTGACAGAATGTTAGATATGGGTTTTACCCCTCAAATAGAATTAATTTTAAAATTTGTTCCAAAAGATCATCAAACCTTATTATTTTCAGCAACATTACCTCAGAATATTGTTAGAATTTCTGAAAGATATCTAAATAAGCCTCAAAGAATTTCAACAGGGTCAACATCAGTTCCTATTGCAAAAATTAAACAAGAAACCCTTCAAGTTTTTAAAGAAAATAAATACGATCAACTAGTAGACCAATTTATAGCAAGAAAAGGATCAATATTAGTTTTTGTTAAAACTAAAAGAGGTGCTGATAAAATGGTTAAGCGTCTTAAAGAAGAAGGTCATTCAGCTGATGCTATTCACGGAGATCTTCGTCAAAGTAAAAGAGATCGTGTAATTACTTCATTTAGAAAAGGCCTTAAGAGAATATTAATTGCAACAGATGTTGCTGCAAGAGGTTTAGATATTCCATTAATTCAGCACGTAATAAATTATGACCTTCCACAAGTGCCAGAAGATTACGTTCACAGAATTGGAAGAACTGCTAGAGCAGGAACAGAAGGTTCTGCTTTAACTTTTCTTACACCAGATGATAGGTCGATGTGGAACGAAATTAGTAAATTAATTGATCCGAATTTTAAACCTGCGCCACGTGGAGCAAGAGGAGATTCAAGAGGTGGTAAAAGAGGAAAAGCGCCATACAATAAAAAAAGAAAATTCAGAGACGAAAAAAAATCTAGTTATGGAAGGTCTAGTTCATCATCAAGAGATGGAGAAAAAAAAAGTTTTGGTTACAAGGGAAAATCTAGTTTTGGAGATAAATCAAAACCATCTAGTTATGGAAGATCTAGCTCATCATCAAGAGATGGAGAGAAAAAAAGTTTTGGTTATAAAGGAAAATCTAGTTTTGGAGATAAATCAAAACCATCTAGTTATGGAAGATCTAGCTCATCATCAAGAGATGGAGAGAAAAAAAGTTTTGGTTATAAAGGAAAATCTAGTTTT
>OJFP01001516.1_pt1 | contig 10910 bp, 6 predicted proteins | sample 1594141 | NCBI WGS metagenome assembly OJFP01 (sample SAMN05416843, study PRJEB24817) | seawater metagenome | isolation source: Sea water | place: Canada:Atlantic | collected 2013-07
TGTAGAGAGGTCTCGTGGGCTCGGAGATGTGTATAAGAGACAGGGTTATTATGACTACTTCTACAGATTCAAATTATACTGTACCTGCTTTATCTAGAGGTTTATTAATTATTGAGATGTTTAGAACAAATAAACGAGTCCTCTGTACACAAGACTTTGCAGAAACACTACAGGTAAGTCCTTCTTCTATTTATCGAATTATTCAAACGCTGATCGATATGAAATATTTAAGTAAAGTGGCACGAAATACCTATGAATTGGGACCACAGGTGATTTCTAATGGTTTTTCTTACTTGGCAAGCCGTGATTTAGTTGATGTTGCAGCAAGTCATTTACAACAATTACGTGACGCGACCTCGGTATCTTGTCATTTAGCTATTCTCGATGGTTGGGAAACTATATATATATACCGTGCATTAGCTTCACAACGTTTGTCTGTTAATGTTCCTATAGGCACTCGGCTACCAAGTCACTCTAATGCTTTAGGTCGTGCTTTATTAAACCAAAAAAAGCCAGAGGAGCTTAGTCAGTTGTATATTGGAAGACAACTCGATAATCATCCTCGACCACATCCTCAAAACCTATTGGAACTAGCTGAACTAATTCAAATCGAGAGAAAACAAGGGTATTCGATCAGCCGCTCTGATAATGCTACTGCTATTGCTGTGCCTCTTTTAAACTATGCTGGCGAAGTTGTTGCTGCAATTAATGCTTCAGGCCCCGACTTAATAATGAAAGACAAAGAAATCAACCACGCTATTATGGAACAACTAATGAAAACAGCGACTAAAATTTCCAGAGAATTGGGTTATCAAGCCCCAAAATAAGTAATAATAAAACTATCATGATTGAGAAAATTCAATAATTACCAGTTTAATATTATTAATAATTTCTAATGGACTTTCAAATCAACTCTACCTATTATTCATTTCTCTTATTTAATCATATATAAATAAAATAATTCACTATTGGTGCATAATCAATGCAAACGACATTGAATTACAATGAATAAATTCATTGAGAAAAAATGTTTAGCCTGCTCATCAGGTTAATTAATTAACATTTAATGAGGAAAACATATAATGTCAGAGATAAATATTAGCTTAAAAGATGTTCAAGAAATAACACAAGCAGCGCTTGAAGGAGCAGGTGCATCATCAAGTAATGCTGCATCTGTAGCTAGATCAACTGTGCTTGCAGAGAGCGATGGAATACGTAGCCACGGTTTAATGTATGTTCCGATTTATGCTGAGCATATTACCTGTGGTAAAGTTGATGGCCAAGCACAGCCAGAAGTAAATTGCACTAGACCAGGTGCAATTTGCGTAGATGCAAAATCAGGTTTTGCTCACCCAGCCATTGATGCAGGTTGGGATGCTTTTACAGCAGCTGCTCGTACAAACGGTATTGCAGCAATGACATTATATAACTCTTATAATTGTGGTGTATTAGGTCATCATGCACAAAAATTAGCTAAAGAAGGCTTAGTGGGTTTGTGTTTAACGCACGCACCCGCTTCAATAGCTCCATTTGGTGCTAGCAAACCCGTTGTTGGTACTAACCCTATTTCAATTGCAGTTCCAGATGGAAAAGGTGGTGCCGAAATTCTTATCGATCAATCGGCTAGTGTTGTTGCAAAGTCGGAAATTATGCTTAGATCGCGTACAGGAAAAAGTATACCTGCTCATTGGGCGCTTGATGAACACGGCCAACCAACTACAGATCCTAACCTTGCTTTAAAAGGCTCAATGGCTCCGTCAGGTGATTACAAAGGATTTGGCATTGGTTTATTAGTAGAAATATTGGCTTCGTGTTTATCAGGAGCAGTTCTAAGTAAAGATGCAAGTCCATTTTCAGGCACAAAAGGTGGGCCACCAAGCACAGGTCAATGCTTTATTGCTTTTGATCCTGGAGCATTTTCAGGTGAAATATTTTTTGAAAGAATTAAAGCATTATCTTCTGCCATTTCAGATCAGGAGGGCGCTCACTTGCCAGGCTCTAAAGGCAAAGTAAATCGCCAACGTATCACTAATGAAGGTGTGATGGTCGCACAAGAATTATTAGATAAAATTAATAATTATGCAAAAGCGTAAATAAAACTAACATTATCTAGCCATAACACTTCAAGATACAGAATTTCAGCTTGGGTAAACAGTGTAGCTTGATTAAATTATCAAGCTACATGCTGACTTATCAATTACAATTTTTCCTGATAACTGCTAAAAAAATCACATGCCAATGCAGTTGTTTCAGGTGTTTCAGGTGTTTACTGATAGTCATCATCCTAGAAGTTTCTTGTCCAAGATCCAGTTATTTTTGTTTGGATTCCCGCCTAAAACACCACTGAAATGACGTTTTTGATCAAATTGTTAATGATTCCTGATTGATCTACATAGGCTTGAAAAATTATTGTTATTACCTCACGGTGAATCCCCCTCCTAAAAAGTAAAATGTAAGATTTTTCACTCCTACCAAATAGCTATAATTTGTTGAATAAAAGATTTTAATAATTAAAAGCCATTAATAATATTTGCTTATTAATGTATACGATCTTTTTATTTGAATATTTCTCAGGCATCAATGATTATGTGAAAGTTAATAAATTATAATTAATTTGATCTATTTTGTTATTTGTCATAACTAGGCTAACACTTGAAATAGAAAATCTAGGCTAATGAATGAACAAATATTAAAGCTAATCAATCTAAATGAAGTTAATACTAAGACAGAATTAATATTGTCAACCATAAGCGTGAACTAGGAAACTTGGGGGAAATTATGTATAAACAAAGTATTTTAAGTGCAGCGATTACTGCAGCATTAATAAGTGGTGGTGTAGCAAATGCTGCTGAAATTGAAAAAATTGTTGTAACTTCAACGAAAAGAGCTCAAAACATACAAGAAGTTCCTGTTGCTGTTACCGCGTTAAACGGTGAAGCACTTGAACAATTAAATGTTACCAGTTTTGACGATTACGTTAAATATCTACCTAATGTTTCTAAAGGTGGGCGTGGACCAGGTCAAAATGAAATATACATTCGAGGTATGGCTTCAGATGCTAGTACAATTTCTGTAGCAGAAGCTCAAGGTAGTGCGCCGACTGTTGCATTATACGTAGATGAGCAACCTGTTTCTGCTGGTGGACGTAATCTCGATGTATATATTACTGACGTTGAACGAATTGAGGTACTAGCAGGTCCACAAGGCACACTATTCGGAGCAAGTTCTGAAGCAGGTACGGTACGTATTATTACCAACAAACCTGAAATTGGTGTGCTGTCTGCTGGTTTTGACATGAGCGTATCTACGACCAAAAGTGGGGATATGAGCAATTCTGTTGAAGTTTATGCTAACTTTCCTGTAAACGATAGCACAGCTGTTCGTGTAGCAGCCTATAATGATAATCAAGGTGGGTATATTGATAATGTCTATGGCACTACAACAGTTGATCCTGCCTTGTCTAATAAAAATAGAGCTCCTTATGGCGTCTACATTCCTGAAGACGGTAGTATAGCGATTGAAACCGCAGATAACAGAGAGCTAGTTGAAGAAAACTTTAATGATGCCAGATACCAAGGCTTTCGTTTTGGTATAAAGCATGAAATAAATGATGATTGGAATATATTACTTCAACATACCGCGCAAGACTTAAGTGTTGATGGTGTTTTTGACTATGATCCAGCGGTTGGTGATTTAGAAGTTCAACGTTATTTCAAAGATGAGCTAACAGATAAATTAGGTTTAACCACCTGGACTGTTGAAGGTCGTTTGAGTAATCTTGATTTGATTTATACAGGTGGTTTTGTTGATAGAGAAGTATCTCAAGGCATCGATTATACGGGTTATAACAATGTGGGTAGTTATGTTGGTACATACACTTGTAATTATAATGCCTCTTATGTTGCCACATCATGTTATAGCCCAGTAAAAGCTTTTACTAATGAAATTGAAAGTACTCGCCAAACACATGAATTCCGCCTCAATACCGATGCTGATAATGACTTACGTTTAACAGCAGGTATTTTCTTTGACAAACAAGAGACCAAATCAGATGGCACCTTTTTATACTTAGGTACCGCAGACGCATACTTTGGTGGCAACCCACAATATGGTCATTTAATCAGAGATCCATTAACTCAATCAGGTGGCGATAATAGCGCGATTACACTAAATGACCCAACAGCTCGCACTCCAGGTGAAGGGTTCATTAATGACATTACTCGAACTGAAGAGCAAGTGGCTATTTTTGCTGAAGTAAGTTACGACATAAATGACAAGTTAACAGCAACCCTTGGCTTACGTGCATATGAAATAGAGGTGGATCTAGATGGTTGGGCAGGTGGCGGTTTTTCAGGCCCAGGCCGTAACTTAGACGTTAATGCCCCCGCAATTAAAACTGATGATGTTATCACTAAATTTAATGTTAGTTATAAAGTCAGTGATAATATCCTTCTTTATTCAACATACTCAGAAGGTTTCCGTCCACCGGGTGTAAACCGTGCAGGCGGTGAGTCAGCAAATAAAGCTGAGTTTGGCACTATACCAGAAGGTTTTGGTACCGATAGAGTTGAGAATTTAGAATTTGGTTGGAAAACAGATTTATTAGATGGCAACTTACGTTGGAACGGTACTATTTACTCTGTTGATTGGAGTGATATTCAAGTTGCTCGTTTTGACCCAACCAACTTAACTATTACCACATTCTTAGATAATTCATTAGATGCTGAAATTTTCGGTATTGAAACTGATCTTGCTTATGTGATCACTAATGAAATGATCTTATTTGGTGCATTTTCATATAATGATACTGAAGTCACAGCCATTGGTTCGTCAATTTTTGCAGACCAACTTCCACCATTAGGTAGTCCTTTACCATTAACGCCTGAATATCAATTCTCATTGCGTTTACGTAAAGATTTTGAGTGGGGAAAATATGATGGTTTCTGGCAAGCAGGTGTTGTATATGCTGATGACACGATAAGTGCCTTATTATTAGACGATGCGCTTCCTCAAAAATCGTATACCGTTTGGAACCTATCTACTGGTATTAGTAAAGATAGCTGGGGAGTTGAATTATTTATCGATAATGCTTCAGATGAACGAGCTAACTTACACTACAATTCACAGGATGATGTACCACGTATTACAACCAACCGTCCTCGCACCATTGGTTTACGTATTTCATATGACTTTGAATAGAAGTTAGATACCGTTGTTAGATAAAAGGCGAACTATTGAGTTCGCCTTTTTCTTATGTGAAAATCACTTTTAATAATAGTTATAAAACAACGTATTTCAATAAGAAAAATACTATACGAGATAGTTATGATTACAGATGAAAAAAGTCAAAAAGATCAAGCTGCTGATATTATTGGGCAAGCTAAAATGCTCATGCAAAAACAAAAAATAGCGGAAGCTGAAAGCACTATTTCATCGCTTTTAAAACAAGAACAGGACAACTTTGAAGGTCTCTACATTCTCTCGGTTTGCCAACGCTATCTCCAAAAATATCAACAAGCATTACAAACCCTCAATAAACTTAAATTGTTAGACCCTCATTATGGTCGCGCTTATCAAGAAGAAGGTCATGTCCACCGTCAGCATGGCACTGTTGCTCTTGCGATAGAGGCGTATCATCAAGCAGTCATGAGAAATCCAGCTCTGCTTGCTAGCTGGCAGGCTTTATCTACGTTATATCAGCAACAAGGCAATGTTACTGCTATGCAAGATATGAATACGCAAATTAAATATTTGTCAGCATTACCAATGGAGCTATTAAGTGTCAGTAGCATGCTTCATGAAAATAAACTATATAAAGCAGAACAGTTATGTCGTAGTTTTTTACAAAAAACACCACATCATGTTGAAGCCATGCAATTATTAGCAAAAATCGGTATGAAAATGCAAGTACTAGACGATGCCGAATTTTTACTGGAAAGCTGTGTCAAATTTGAACCAGAAAATAAAACCGCACGCTTTAATTATGCCGATGTATTGTATAAACGACAAAAATTTAAAGAAAGCCTTAAACAAGCACAAAAATTACATAATGATGAGCCTGATAATATAGCTATTAACATGATACTAGCTAACTGTCATGTAGGCTCAGGCGATATAGAAGCAGCATTAGTCATTTATAATAAAGTATTAGAGCAAGCGCCTGATAATCCCAATATATTGTTAATGCAAGCACATGCGTTAAAAGCAATTGCCAAAGTTGATGAGGCGATTATAGCCTACCAAAAAGCCTATCAAGCTAAGCCAGACTTTGGCGATGCTTTTTGGAGTTTAGCTAACCTAAAAACTTATCAATTTAGTGATAAAGAGATTCAAATGATGAAACAAAGACAGTCTGATGAGCGTACAACACTCGTTGACCGTTTTCACTTTTGTTTTGCCCTCGGAAAGGCTTATGAAGACAGAAAAGATCATGCCACATCTATGGAATACTACCAGCTTGGTAATGCTTTGAAAAAGCAAGAGTGTCATTATAAGGCTGAAAATATTGACAAAGAATTTCAAGCGCAAAAGGATAGTTGTACAACCGAGTTATTTGAAAAAAATAAAGGCTATGGAAATACCGCCGCAGATCCTATTTTTATTATCGGTTTACCACGAGCAGGTTCTACATTACTTGAACAAATACTTTCATCGCACTCTCAAGTCGACGGCACCATGGAACTACCCAATATTGCATCACTGGTACATAAACTCAATGGTCGAAGAAGAGTTGATGAGGAACAAGCTTATCCTGGCAATTTACATGATCTCACCCCAGAGTTACTTACTGAACTTGGCGATGAATATATTAATGGCACACAGGTTTATCGGCAGAATGCACCGTTTTTCATCGATAAAATGCCAAATAATTTCCGGCACATTGGTCTAATTCATTTGATACTACCCAATGCTAAAATTATTGATGCACGCCGTCACCCTATGGCATGTTGTTTTAGTGGTTTTAAACAGCTATTTGCTGAAGGTCAGGAATTTACCTACGGTCAGGAAGAAATAGGACGCTATTATAAAGGCTATACCGAATTAATGACACACTGGGATGAAGTACTACCAAACAAGGTGCTACGTGTGCAATATGAAGACGTAGTGGCTGATTTAGAGACTCAAGTAAAGCGTATTTTAGAATTTTGTGGTTTACCCTTTGAAGATGCTTGTTTGAGTTTTCATAAGACTGTTCGAGCTGTCAAAACCCCAAGCTCAGAGCAAGTACGACAACCGATTTTTAAAAGTGGTTTAGCACAATGGAAAAACTTTGAACCATATTTAGATCCTTTAAAAGCAGCATTAGGATCTTTAGCAAAAAGAAAGTAGCCCGGTAGGCACAACGAAGAAAGAAAAATAAATAGGCAGTTTTGTTACTCTGTTAAAGAGTTGTAAAACTGCCGATATACTTATTAAGCCCCTGCTCCCATTCTGGATTGTTCTGTAGATTCAACCAAGACTTGATTACCTAATACAGCTAGTTCTTGCCAAAATCGAGGATCAATCTCTATACCATTAGTTAATGTTGACATATAGCTAGATTTCATCATAGTTGGCGATATAACCTTTGTTTGATTTCCTTTTAGATCAGACAAATTCTTGCTTATGTATTGTTGCAGACTAGCAATATCGCTCGCGCAAACAACAAATAGAGTTTGCTGATGTTTTTCATGTAAATAATCTTCGTCAGCCAAAGCTGTCATTGAGTATTGAGTATACTCAGGGCAACTATCGTCTGTATTTGAAGTGACTACATGTAAAGTTTCGCCATCATGCCAATAGGCTAAACAAACTACACCTCTTTTTGCACAATCAACCACTTTTTTTATGATCAGCTTTCGATCATAACAATTTAAAACAGTTACTTTAGCAATAGAGTTTTTAATCGCTTCGACATAAGCAATATCAAAAGCCATCACTGCAGCCACAATACTGCTATTATTTTTTGCATCAATAACTACGTTTTCGTTACTATCAGAGGTAAGTTGTTCAGGCTGCTCACGCAAAGAATTTTTACGTTGCTCATAATCTGGTATATTTTTGCGTATTACATCAAAGCTATCCAAACCATGCATTTGCGCCCAAATAATCATGTCGGCAGCGTTCTCATAACCACCAAGATCATAACCCACGCCTTCAAAGGCTTGTTTAAATAATGCAGTTAATTCATTTTTTGAGGTTTTCATGACTATTGCTCCGTTGTAATAGGGAAGTACCAATCATCTGCAAATGGCTTATCTATATCTGACAATATTGGTGCCCCTTGAAACATGGTATTACGTACCCATAATTTTGATTTTGGATCAAATTTACTGACACCAAAAAATGATAGTTTGCATCTTAGTAGATCTAAGGGCAGCATGTTTTTATCGGCTAAATTACCTTGAATATCACCATAATAATCTTTTGACATGGTTTGAATACGCTTAACAATACCATTCATATCAGCATGTCTAAGTAAGAAATAAGCTACTAAATCATCTGTAGAGTGTTGCTCGATATCGGTACAAATTCGGTCGTAACAATGGCGAACTAAACGCGCTATAGTTAATGGCATTTCTTTGTCCTCTCCAGAATCAACAGAACGTTGGCCTAAACGCGGTTCCATTTTCTCTTCTGAACGATACCAAAAGAAATACTCCGATTCGGGTTGATTAAAATCAATAGATAATGCCCACGCATACTTGTTTTCAATTATTTGCTTTAATTCAGATAACGACATTTCAGGTTGAACTTGATAACACTCATCAACAACTAATTCTTCTTCCAAATCATCAACTAACTCAGGGTAAAGCTCCAATAACAGCGAATTAAGCATTTCTTGTGTTTCCATACTGCTGTTGGTTTCCACAAAATTTATTAACGATTGCCAATCCGTAAGACTATTTTCATTGTTTAACAGCCAGCGTTGAACGTGCTCAAGTTCTAAATATAAACTTTTATTACGTTGTTGTTGGATTTCATCTGGAATATTAGTTTCGCTAATATGCTGTAGCACTTTGCTAATAATATTATCAAGTTGATTGAGCTTTTGCTGGTTAACCTCGCCTTGATTTACCACTTGAGATAATGCAATTTCGCGCGCTAACACCCATTGGCTGAGTAACTTAGGATGTCGAATTAAATAAGGCGCCATACCTAACCCGGTTGAATTTCCAATACCTATATATCTTTTAATATGATCAGCTAAAGGTACCGCTGTTTCAGGAGATTTAATTTTAGCTAATCGTTCAGCTTGATCTAAACTAAATTGTCGCAGTATATAACAAGTAAACATTTCTGCTGAAAAAGGACGAGCAAAATCAGGACACTGACTTTCTACTTTCGCCCAATCTGCCATACCAAATTTGCCACTACCATAAACAGCGGTGGTACGATATAAATAACCAACATTGGCCAATTTATCCATTGAAGGTTGCTGACCTGCAGCAAGAGTATTAACAACATAATTAAAGTTACGTGAACTTTTATTGCCTCTTGCAAGCACAATCATATTAGCATTAACGCGACCCGCTTCTTGCTTAGGGACATTTTCTTTCATTTGCGCAATTTGCTGATCATTCACTTCACCAATACACAAGGTCATAGTGAGATCCCATTTCTCGGCTATTACCCGATCATTACGCTCATCGTCATCTAAATAATCAGAAAATAAAACAAAGCTATAGGTGTGATGTTTTGCTTTAATGGTATAAACCACCGTACCGTAACCTTGTTCATCTAAATCGAATATGGTAGGAATAATTGACCATTTTTCACGGAAAATTCTCCGAATGAGTGTACGCATAAAGCTTAATCGAGATTGATGCATACTGCCCAGCCTTGTCAACCCCATAACTTTTTCTGGTGGGCGCATTGGCAATGTAGTGTTGATGACTTTATTTAAACTATTCATAATTATTTCTCATATTTCTCATATTTCCAATTTTACTTCAACTCATACTATTGATTTAGTTAATATTTTAACTATAACACTAACGCTTGTTTTTTTATTTCGACAAAAGACCTTGCTGTTGAGCTAATCTTTTCGCCATCATGGGTGCATTCCATAATGACGGTAATAAAATAAAAGATACGGGTACTGCAGTTATCACGATGAAAGACTGTAATGCAGAGATACCACCCGCTCCAATAGACACTAGAACCACTGCAACCAACCCCATTATTACACACCAAAAAGCACGTAATATAGTAGGGGGATCATCATTACCCACCATCACCATAGAAATTGTGTAGGTCATGGAATCGGTGGTGGTAATAACAAAAAGCGTAGTTAGTATTAAAAACAATATTGAGATAAATAAGCCCATGGGGAATTGTTGTGTGATGGCTAACAATGCCGCTGGCATATTAAAGCCACTAAAAGACTCTGCAATACTGCCTGGGTTTGTAACCTCAAAAAATAAGCCTGAACCACCTACAATGGTAAACCAAAAAGTAGTAACAATAGGAGCTAACACTGACACACAAACGACTATTTGTTTGATAGTTCGCCCTTTTGAAATTTTACTGATAAACATGGCCATAAGCGGACCATAACCAAGAAACCAACCCCAAAAAAATAACGTCCACGAATTCAACCACTGGCTATCTTCACGATAAAGCGACATAGGGAAAAATTCTTTTACATGCAAAATGGAAGCTTGAATATAACTATCGAGAATAAATGAAGTCGGTCCAAAACAAAAAATGAACACCATTAAAGAAAGTGCAATTAAAATATTGAGTTTACTTAACAGTTGAATACCTTTGTTGATGCCTGTCACAGCCGAAATAGTGGCAATACCAACTAAACTTAAAATGATAATAAAATGCATACTATAATCATTTACTGTACCTAATAATTCAGATAAACCGTATCCCTGTCTCTTATACACATCTCCGAGCCCACGAGACCTCTCTACATCTCG
>OJFP01001518.1_pt1 | contig 10869 bp, 9 predicted proteins | sample 1594141 | NCBI WGS metagenome assembly OJFP01 (sample SAMN05416843, study PRJEB24817) | seawater metagenome | isolation source: Sea water | place: Canada:Atlantic | collected 2013-07
ACGAGATGTAGAGAGGTCTCGTGGGCTCGGAGATGTGTATAAGAGACAGTGTCAAAAGGTGGGGTTGTGTTGGGGGTAAGGTGCTTATCAACAGATAGGGTTCCGCTCTAGGTAAATGAGCTACTATCAGGTGTGAATAAAAGTTAAGGATAGCTTCGATTTTGGATGTTTTTGCGGTGATAGGCCATGATGAATATTTTCGAAGAATCAAAGAGCATTATAATTCTATTGTTTATAACTTTAGTAAAGCCGGTATGCGTGCATGCTAGTACAAATACAGGCGATGCTAAGCGTGAGGTGAAAGTCGCCGTTCACGAATACCCACCGTTTTACGATCGTACGGGTAAAGGTCTACTTGTAGACCTTTACCGAGCGGCTTTTGGGGTCGTCAACCTTGAGGTTAAATTTCAAGTCTTACCCTTAGGGCGTGCGATTCAATACTTTAAGCTTGGAAAAATTGATGCACTTTCTCCCGGTGAGCTAATTCTACCTTCTATTAATAAAAACAGTATACTGAGCGTAAATGCGTTAAAAGTTACCATGTGTTGGATTTACTACGCTCCAAATTTTTCCGGAAAAGCTCCGCCTAATCTCGAAAATATTCGAAATTATAATCTATCGGCGATCAGATTCACCCCCTACCTCCAAGCTTATCGGGAACAAAATCTAAAATTCATGCAGGTAGGAACGCCAAGGCAGCTCATGAGGCTTCTCAAAAGTGATCGCGTTCAACTGTCTGAGGTGGTTTATTTATCATCACTTTGGGTGGAAGGCCATTATTTTCCCGGTGAACAAGGAGCGTTTAAATGCATCCCGCGGACTACTGAGGCCGTTGGCTTGGCGTTTTATTCAGAAAATTCAAGAGCTGCGTCTCTTGCTAGGCTCTTTCGCCAGGGGATAAATACAATCAAGGACAGTGGGGAATATATTGAAATATTAGAGAGTTATTGGGGAGAAAAGAACATTCCCCGTGAATTATTGCCTGCGGATATTCCGGAAATAGTAACGAGGAGGGGGGGCAGTGAGAATGTTTTTCATTCGAAAAGAAGAGGTTCTAGTGGCAAAATATTGAATTAACAAGCTGGACGTGATCCATATTTGTCGAGAAGAAAAGGTTTGTACGACCATAGAAAGTAAAAAAGCCATACACTAATCCTAAACCTGCCAAAAAATGTTGTAATGGGGTTCACATGGAAACTTCACCAGCCACAGAGTTGGATAATTCAGACGCAGTTGTGATTGAAAAGATCACTCTTTCACAAGGAGAGCTAAGTTTCACCGCTCTTGCTGCCGGCAAGGGGCAGGCTGTGTTGTTTTTGCACGGTTTTCCTGACACCCCGGCAACCTTTACACCTCAGATTTGTGCGCTTGCCAATGCCGGTTATCGCGTAATAGCACTCTATTTGCGTGGCTATGAACCCTCTTCACAACCACATGACAAAAAGTATTTGCCCTCTGCAATCGCGTTGGATGTGCTGGCTTGTCTCGATGAGCTGGGGGAGAGCCAAGTGCACCTAGTGGGGCACGATTGGGGGGCGGGTGTCGCGCAGATTGCTGCTCTGCGAAATCCTGAGCGATTTTTGTCGCTAACAATTATGGCTGTGCCCAACTTGGGTCGCTTCCTGCGGCAGGCCTATCGATACCCTCGGCAATTAAAAAAATCCTGGTATATGGCATTTTTCCAATTGGCGGGTATCTCTGATTGGGTTGTAAGGCGCAACAACTTTCATTTTTTGGAATATTTGTGGCGCAAGTGGTCGCCGGGTTGGCAGGCACCTGAGTCCATGTTAGAGGAGTTGAAGAAGGCGTTTTCAAAACCGGGGGTTGTCCCCTCCGCCTTGAGTTATTACCGGCAGGTGTTTTCGTTGCTTTCCTCTGATGCGCGCCGTTACAGAGAATTGGCCAGGCAGCCTTGCCTGGTACCAACTTTGGCATTGACCGGATCTCAGGATGGCTGCATTGACAGTCGTGTGTTTAGGGCTTGTATGCGTGAAGAAGATTATCCCAATGGAATGAGATGCTTGGAGTTCCCCGGGGTTGGTCATTTTCTGCATCTCGAGGAGCCAGGGTTGGTAAGTGAAGCCTTGCTTCAGTGGTTTTCTCAGGCTGGTGCTGGTGGGAGAAGAGAGTCAACCTTAAAAGCCCAGTTCAATGATTCAGTGAAACTCGATTAATCGTCAAGATCAGAAGAGTTTCTACGTACTGTTATTTTTGTGAGCCGCCTCAATCATTAAAGGCTTTAGTCTAAATAACAAGGTGCGATTGACTGCTTGAAAGTTCGGTTTTGGTCTATCGTGAGGTGTTAGGTTCTAGTTGGTCTCATAGGGGAAGTTATTTGTTGAGTAGTAGGTTAAGTTTATGGACCAGCAGACTCACTTCGCTCTTGTTGAGCTCGGTGGGGGAGGCACTAATACCCTGAAATACTAAGCTCGTTAGTTGTTGTGCACTTTTGTCCACATTGATTTTCTGTCCATCTGACAGTAGGTGCCATAGTGCATTTTCGATACTCCCGTAGATGGTATTACGCATCAGGAGGGGGGAGGTTTCCGGGCTAATTTCACCTGCGTCAATGCCTTCTTTTATCACCTGATTCAAGCTGTTTGTATAATTGCGATTAAGGCGCTGTACATCTTTGCTGAACGCCTTGTTCAGGCCCCTGGATTCTCTGAGTATGACGCCGCAGAGTGCCGCATTGTTATTAATTACATTCAGGTGATGCCAGATTATATAATGTAAACGATTACGGGTGCCCTGAATGCCCGTTATCCTTTCCCGCAAATCTTTGGTGATTTCTTGGTAGAAGCGTTCCATTACTTTGAGGACAAGCGCTCGCTTACTTCCAAAATAGTGGAATACAGTACCTTCGACGACGCCAACTATTTCGGCAATCTCAGGAACCTTGGCATTCTCATAGCCTCGCTCTTCGAACACCTGCCGAGCCGCCTTGAGGATGGATTCCTCACGGACTTCCTTTGATTGGCGGGATGATCTTTTGCGCGGTTTTTCTTTACTCATAATTAAGGAAGGTCTGAACAATTGATGCCTATAACGACATTGCCATCAATTTGCGCAGAACCTTTTCCGTTTTCGTTAGTTTTAGGCCTTAAATAAGACCGTTTTGTCCATCAAGCCGCTATTTCCGGCCCGATGGGCATACAGCAGGCGTACTACGCCTGCATTAATAACCGTTGTTGTCGTAGCAGAGTCTTTTTCGCCATGACCAAATTCACCAGTGCACAGGATGTAAATAAATGATGGGCATTTTTGTCCAATCCTTTGTACCGCACTTTGGTAAAGCCAAACTGGCCCTTCATGACGCCAAAGAGGTGTTCGACTTTGGCTCGTACTTTCGATTTGTTCCGGTTTTTGGCGCGGTCTCTGTCGCTGAGAGTTACGTAACGACTGCCTTTCTTGTTGGTGAAGTCTTTAGCCAGCGGAGCATGATTAGCAATTACATCGCCCTGACCCGCATAGGCCGAATCACCCCAGACACGGCGTTCATCACCGTGAAGAAGATCTCCCAGAATGGCAGAGTCATGAACATTAGCGGGCGTAGCCACAACCGAGTGAATCAGCTTGGTTTTGCTGTCGACTCCGATATGAGCCTTCATGCCGAAGTACCACTGATTACCTTTTCTCGTCTGATGCATATCCGGATCGCGCTGCTTTTTCTTGTTCTTGGTAGAACTCGGCGCATTGATGATACTGGCATCGACGATGGTGCCCCGGCTTACTTTCAAGCCATTTTCCTTGAGGTACTGATTAACCAGATAAAACAGACGGTCGCCCAGATTATGACGCTCCATCAAATGACGGAATTTGCAGATCGTTGTCTCGTCGGGAGCGGGCTCTTCACCCAGATCGATACCGACAAACTGACGCATGGAACGGGAATCGTACAGAGCCTCCTCCGCCGCAGGATCAGACAGGTTAAACCAGTGTTGCAGGAAATGAATACGCAGCATTCGCTCAATGCCTACCGGACGTCGTCCAGCCCCAGCAGGGTTGGGATAGAACGGTTCGATGGCTTCACAGAGCTCTTTCCAGGGAATAATGGTTTCCATATCCTCAAGAAACTGCTCTTTACGCGTTTTCTTGCGGTATTTCTCGAAGCCGTCTGTAAGCGATGTCTGTTTCATGCAGTTAATAACCGTGATCGAAGCGATGTAGTATTATCGCTGAAGTCTCGAATTAATCAGAGTGTCCTTAAATATTTTAGCTGTGTAGGTTGGGTGTTTTTGATTTTAACCGATTCAAAAGCAACAGCATAGATTCTTTATGTTAATTCTGTTGGTTGCTATTTGTTCAGGTTGATTGAAGGGCAGTGTTTCAGTGTGGGGGGCAAAGTCATAATGAATAATTTTAAATGTTTACTCGGCGGAGGATGAATGCGTTCTGTATGGTAATGATGCCATTTGTGAGGATGCTGTGATTGGGTTGCTTGATGGAGGGTAGGGTGGTAACGATAGTCGTTGCCTTTGCTGAAGGTGGAAGTCTCCGTTTGTATTGTTGTCTTCTTGCTTGCATGGCAAGTTCTTTAGTTTGTCTTTCTTATTTTCAGTAATTTGGCATTAAGTTATCCCGCAGGTGAAATTGATGTGCAGGTCTTTTAGTGCTCCTCCCAAAGGTCGCTATTGATTTTATTGCATTATTATATTGGACGCTTTATATTTGAGTTACACTCAATAGTTATGCTGTTATGTAGGTTGTAGCTATCGCGGTGGTAGTGTTTATGTGGTAAATGCTATTTAAATAGATTTAAATGATTTTTAAATCCATTGCCGAGAGTTGAGCTGCACTTATTTGTGTGGTTTGACTGGTGGTGGTTTATATTCTTGGTATGAGTGAATGAGATGAAGACTGAAACGTCATTTAGGAAGGTTCTGATTGCAAACCGGGGGGAGATAGCGCTGCGGATACTGCATTGTTTGCAGGGTATGGGAATTGCCTCGGTGGCTATATATCACGATAGTGACAAACGCTCGCCGGTGGTCCGACAGGCCGATGAGGTGGTTGAGATTTTTGGTGACAGCCCAAGTGGAGCGCACCTTGATGTGGATCAAATCATTGGAATCTGTAAGCGGTTGGGTGTTGATGCCGTTCACCCGGGTTACGGCTTTCTGTCAGAAAACGCGAGTTTTGCGAGGACGTTGAGCTCGGAGGGCATTACCTTTATCGGTCCGTCCTATGAATCTATAGAGCTGATGGGCGACAAGATAACCTCGCGAGACTTTGTGGCCGGGCTTGGCTTTCCGGTGCCACCATCGGTCACTATGGATGCAGATGCTCCTGGATTTATTGAGGCGGCAACAGCAATGGGTTTTCCGCAAGTGGTTAAAGCCTCTGCTGGTGGTGGTGGTAAGGGAATGAGCATTGTTAACTCTCGGGACGAGCTGGAAGACACTTTGCGTGTGGCGGCATCGGAGGCGGAAAAGTACTTCGGCGACAAGCGTGTTTATGTCGAGCGATACTTTGCGAGTGCGCGTCATATTGAGGTTCAGGTGTTGGGCGATGGTCAGCGGGTCATGCACTTCGGTGAGCGCGAGTGCTCTATCCAGCGTCGATTTCAGAAGGTGATTGAGGAGGCTCCGTCACCCGTACTCGACGAGCAAAAGCGTCGAGATATCTGCGAGGTAGCTGTGGGGATTGCTCAAGCGGCAAATTATTCCAGCGCAGGAACCGTGGAATTTCTCTACACCCCAGAGGGTGAGTTCTTTTTCCTGGAAATGAATACACGAATTCAAGTAGAGCACCCGGTTACAGAAATGGTTTACGGGGTTGATTTGGTCGCAGAGCAGATAAAAATAGCGGCTGGTAAGCCGCTGGGACTGAAGCAGTCCTCTGTGGAGATGAGCGGCCATGCGATCGAGTGTCGTCTCTGTGCTGAAGATGCATTTGATAGCTTTATGCCTGAAACCGGTAAGGTGCTCTATCTCAAGGAACCGTCCGGTGAGGGGGTTCGTTTTGATAGCGGTCTGTATCAGGGGCAGGAAATTACCACAGCCTTCGATCCCATGTTGGCGAAATTGGTGGTGCATGCGCCTACGAGGGCGGCCGCCATTGCCGCTGCGATCAAGGGTTTGCGAGAATTGGTGTTACTGGGCGTGAAAACTAACAGCGAGTATATGATTAAGGTGTTGGAGCATCCAGCTTTTTTGGCGGGTGAGATAGATACTGCTTTTGTAGAAACATTCAGTGATGATTTGATCTTAGGTGTGCCACCAAAAGAGAAACAACAGGCCGTGCTGTCCGCTGCTTATCTTTCGGATCGTAATACTACGTTGTTAATGGATGCCACCCCTGAACCCTATGCGGCCATTGGTCATTGGAGAAATTAAATGCAACCGAAATATAAATTAAACGATAGAACGCATTTGGTTAGCTCGGTCCGAAGGGCGGATGATATTACGTTAGATATCGATGGGCATTTACTGGATGTACGCTACCAGCGTCTTAGTAAGCATCATGTTGAGTTGGCAGTTAATGGCGCTGTTTATCAGGCTTATGTGGCTCAAGACGATAGCCGGCTCTTCGTTCATTTAGATGGCAAGGTTTGGCAGTTGGATGCCTTGGATGAATTTAATGATGCTAATGATAGTGGAGTTTCTGGTGGGTGTATCAGCGCACCCATGCCAGGCGTGGTGATTGAAGTTTATGTCGAAGCAGGTCAGAGGGTTGATGAGGGGAATACCCTGATGTTGATTGAGAGCATGAAGCTGCAAACCGAAATCAAGGCAATGGCCGCTGGCGTCGTTAAAAAGGTTGGTGCCGAATCTGGTTCCAGCTTTAACAAGGGGGCGGTCTTGGTTGAAATAGCCGCTGATAAAGAAAGTGCTGAGACTGGAGAGGTAAGGTAAGGTGCGTCGAATACAGACTCAAATTAATACTAATTCTGCCGAGTATAAGCAGTACAAATCACACAATCAAAAGATAATTACTGACTTTCATCAAAAGCAACAGGATGCGCGCTATTCTCGGCCTGAGCGCGATATCCAGCGCCTTAAAAAACAGAATAAAATGATGCCGCGTGATCGCTTGGATCTGTTGCTGGATCCTGGCACGCCGTTTCTGGAGTTTTCTTCGTTGGCGGCCAATATGGCCTATGATGGTAAGGTGCCTTCGGCTAGCTGTATTACCGGTATCGGGATTGTCGGTGGACGTGAAGTCGTGATCAATGCCAGTGATAGCTCTGTTAAGGGTGGTGCCTGGTACCCGCTGTCAGTGAAGAAAATTGTTCGCGCATTGGACATCGCCATTGAGAACCGCCTGCCGGTGATTCACATGTGTGACAGCGCCGGTGGTTTTCTGCCGTTACAGTCGGAACTGTTCGGCGACAAGTATATGGCCGGGCGCATGTTTCGAAATCAAACCCAATTGTCCAAGTTGGGTTGTAAGCAGTTATCGTTGGTTTTTGGTCACTGTACAGCAGGTGGCGCTTACATTCCTGCTTTATCAGACTATTCAGTGATCGTTGAGGAGACGGGGGCGGTATTCTTAGGCGGCCCACCACTGGTAAAAGCGGCCACCGGGGAGGATGTCAGTGTTGGAGAGTTAGGTGGAGCCCGTATGCACACCTCGGTCTCGGGTACCTGTGACTACTACGCCAGCAGCGAACGCGAAGCCATCGCTATTGGCCGTGAAATTGTCATGCAGTGGGAGCAACCGTCCAAGTTTTCGTTGCAGCGTGAAACGCCGGAAGACCCTTATTACGACCCTGCCGAGCTTTACGGCATTATCCCCGACGACATCAAAAAGCAATTTGATGTGCGTGAGGTGATAGCCCGTATCGTCGACGGTAGCCGTTTCTCGGAGTATCAACCCAATTATGGTGAAACCCTTGTGTGTGGCTTCGCTCACATTTGGGGTTACAAGGTGGGTGTTCTCGGCAACAACGGCGTGCTGTTTAACGATAGCTCTCTCAAGGCTGCCCACTTTATGCAGCTGTGTAATCAAAATCATGTGCCGCTGGTTTTTCTGCAGAATATTACCGGATTTATGATCGGTAAAGAGTACGAGCAGCGCGGTATTACCAAGGACGGTGCCAAGATGATTATGGTGCAGGCTTGTTCTGAGGTGCCCAAGTTTACGGTCATGACCAATGGCTCCTTTGGCGCGGGAAACTACGGCATGTGCGGTCGCTCCTTTGATGCTCGCACGTTATTCAGTTGGCCGCAAAGTCAGATATCGGTCATGGGTTCCGATCAGGCGGCCAATACCCTGGTGACGATTAAAGTTGCGCAGCTTAAGCGCGAGGGTATCGAGCCCGATGCCAGGCAGCTGGAGCAGATCCGCGAAGAAGTACTGTCAAATTATTCAAACCAGACCAGTGCTTACTACACCAGTTCGGAAATTTGGGATGACGGAATTATCGATCCGGTTGATACCCGTAATGCGCTAGGCATTTCCATTGCGGCGTCACTTAATGCGCCCTTCGGAGATCCCAATTACGGTGTCTTGCGGTTATAGCGGGACGATGAACCAAGAGATGGCACTCGTACAACAATAATTTTGGAGAAAAATCATGTCAATAGCCAATCAGTTTTCACTCACAGCCGAACAGCAAAATCTTCTCGATCACGCGGACCGCTTCGCCCGGGAAAAAATGTATCCCCTGGCCGAAAAAATGGATAACGAAGAGTGGTGGCCGGAAGATATTATGCGTCAATTTGGCGAGTTGGGATTTTTGGGGGTCACGGTTCCCGAGCAGTACGGCGGCTGTGGTATGAGCATGTTGGAGGCTGGCTTGATTATGCAAGCATTTTCCCGTTGGAATCATGCCCTAGCCCTAAGTTGGGCGGCCCACGACAATCTCTGTGCTAACAATATCTACAATAATGGCAGTGAGTTTGTCCGCGAGAAGTACCTGCCTAAGCTTTGTTCTGGCGAGTGGACGGGTTGTCTTGGTTTGACAGAGCCCGGTGCCGGTTCTGATGCGCTGGGCTCCATGCGTACCCGTGCGGTCCGTGATGGCGACCACTATGTGATTAATGGTGCGAAGATGTATATTACCAACGGTCCGGTGGCCGATATCTGTCTGTTGTATGCCAAGACCCAGCAGGGTCAGGGCTCTAAGGGGATTACCGCGTTTGTGGTAGAGACCAATTCACCGGGCTTTAAGGTGGCGCAAAAACTGGAAAAAATGGGTTTTCGTGGCAGTCAAACGGCGGAGTTGGTATTTGAAGATCTGCGTGTGCCAGTGGAAAATATTGTTGGCGAGGAGCATGAAGGTCATCGGGTGGTGATGAGCGGTCTCGACTATGAGCGTTCAATGGTGGCCCCTATCAATACTGGTATTGCTGAAAGAGCGCTGGAGTTAGCTGTGGACTATGCCCAGACACGTCAGCAGTTCGGCAAAGCCATTGGCCAATTTCAAATGGTGCAGGCTCGCTTGGCCGATATGTATGTCTGGGTGGAAACCATGAAAACCTTTTGCTGGAAAGTATTGGCAGAAGTTTCAGAAGTAGATGAAACCCAAGCAGGCAGGGGAGAAATTCATGCTCGAGCAGCGGCCTCGGTAATGTATTGCGCCGACATGTGCAATAAAGTACTGGATAATGCCGTGCAGGTGCATGGTGGTGGTGGTTATATTTGGGAGTCTGAAATAAACCGTCTGTTTCGATCAACAAAGCTTCTTGAAATAGGGGCGGGAACGACGGAAGTGCGTAAGATGATAATTTCCGGAGAGCTTCTCAAGTAAGTCGTATAGCCAATTTTGTGATTCAGAGGCCTATGAGAAATCTCTTTATGGATATAGAGCAAAAATATTTTGGTATGACAGACGAAGATCTTGCTGAAAAGTCAACGGTATTCTCATCAGATGCATTGAAAGGTAAGCATATAGTCATTACTGGTGGTGGCAGCGGCATTGGTAAGGCCACTGCGTGGCTGTTCGCGCGGTTGGGGGCTAGCGTGATTATCTGTGGGCGCAATGAGGATAAATTGATCGATGCTGCTAAGTCTATGTTGGAAGTGGGGTTAGATGTGTCGCCTAAAATTTTGGACATTCGTGATCCTGAGCTGGTGGCCAACTTCTTTGATTCTATTTTTACGGAAGATGGTGGTCCAGACATACTCATCAATAACGCCGGTGGTCAGTTCCCTCAGCCAGCAATTGATTTCAGTCCTAATGGTTGGAAGGCTGTTATCAATAATAACCTTAATGGCACCTGGTTTATGATGCAGGCCGCCGCACAGCGCTGGCGTGATCGAGGTATTACGGGCAATATCATTAATATTGTCACGGTGATCGATAAAGGTATGACAGACTTGGCGCATACCTGTGCGGCACGAGCCGGTGTGATCTATGCCTCAAAAACAGTCGCAGTAGAATGGGCTCAGTATGGGATTCGGATTAACTGTGTGGCTCCGGGCGTTATTGCTTCCGATGGCATGAAGGTGTATTCCGAAGAGGCTCGTGAGAAATTCCCTATGTCCAATCCCATGAAACGTTTTGGCAGTAGTTGGGATATTGCAGAAGCGTGTGCTTATCTGGCCAGTGAGGCGTCCAACTTTATGACCGGGGAGGTTATGACGCTGGATGGTGGTGGTCGATATTGGGGTGAATTGTGGACCAATGAAAAACCTGAATATTTTAGTCAATCATAAGTTCAGTATCCTCTTGATGCAGCGTTGGCGGTTGTTAAGGAAAAAGTACAATGCGAAGAATTCAATCTAAAGTTAATCTCCGTTCCGCTGAATACAGGCAGTACAAATCTCATAATGAGAAAATAGTTGTCGAGTTTCGGCAAAGGCAACACGATGCGCGCTATAGTCGGCCTGAGCGCGATATCCTGCGCCTTAAAAAACAGAATAAGATGATGCCGCGTGATCGCTTGGATCTGTTGCTGGATCCTGGCACGCCGTTTCTGG
>OJFP01001519.1_pt1 | contig 10860 bp, 11 predicted proteins | sample 1594141 | NCBI WGS metagenome assembly OJFP01 (sample SAMN05416843, study PRJEB24817) | seawater metagenome | isolation source: Sea water | place: Canada:Atlantic | collected 2013-07
ATATTTTTTAACATGCTGTAAAAATACAAAAACGGCTACACTATAAAAGTATAACGGTTTTATCATTTTAAGTTGCTCCCCCTATTGACAGAAGTTGCAGCTCAATTTCTTCTTTTGACGATCCACTTAACTTGGACGATATACAATTCTCCTTCCTTTAAAATACTTAAGTAACGAGTGTAAGTTAGACTGCTTTTTCGAAAGCATTTTCTATATCGCTTAATGTTACAGCAACTTGTTTTTCGGCAAGAAACTTATAAATCAATAATCGCATTGCTGTAACTCTAATATTTTTTGAGTCTAAAAATTGTTCTATTTTTTGCATAATTTTTAATGTTCTTCGTTACCAAATGGTTTAATAATAATTCCTACGCTAAAAATAAAGCCGTCTGTTGGTGCATAAATTTCTGGAAATTCTGGATTTTCGTGTGGTGGTAAAACCAAAGGCGAAAACCTACTTTGTCGTCTGTCTGTGAAATTTTCAAAATTCACAAAAGCACTACCAAATTTAAAGTTTCGCATTAACAATAATCCCATTGTGACAAAATCTGTCGTTTCAGTTCCGTTTGATAAAAACTGCTTTCCTGTATAAAATGTCTCGTAACCAATTCGCCATTTATCAGATTCGTACATTAATACACTTCCTGCGTTATGTTTTGCTGTCAATGGTTTTTGTGGATTTCCTGCCAAATAGTTCAGTTTCGTGTCTATAAGTGCATAATTTAAAAACCATCTAAAATCTTTATAAGTAAACTTAATATTTGTTTCTGCTCCTTTGCTTAAAATTTCGTCAGTTGCATTTTCAAATGCAAACAAACCGTTATTTGTACTATTTAATAACAATCCGTTATTAATCGCTGTAACATAAAAAAGTTGATTAATGGAAAAACCAATGGTTTCAAATAAACGTGTTTGATAATTGAAATCAAGATTTACACCATAAGAACGTTCTGCTTTTAATGAAGATTTATCAATGCCAATTACATTTTCAAAATTGATAAATTCAGCCTCTTCTGTAAAAATATCTGGAATTTTGTAGCCTAAACCACCACCAATTCTGCATGAAAATCCGCTATCATTTTTATAAAGCAAAGAAATTTTTGGAAGTGGAAAAATACCGAAATCAGTATTGTAATCTGCTCGCAATCCAGTTTCTAAAATCCAATTATCTGAAATATCAAGAATGCTGTTTGCAAACATTCCATAAGTTATATCTGTTTGGTCACGTTGTAAAGTTGCATTATTATTTTCATCAAAGTTTGAAGTGTATAAGTTTGCTCCAAAAATCCAATCTGTTTTTAAAGAAGTTTTTTTATAGGTAACTTCTGTAAACGTATTGAATTGTTTACCATCAAAACTAAAACCTGGAATAGTAAGATTTCTATCGAAAAATGAAATACTATTTTTTATATTTAATGAGCTTATTGAATCTATTTGCGTTTTATAAACTGCTTGACTGCTTACTCTTTTTGATATGTTTTCTTCTGTATATTGATGAATTCCATTTTCTCCGCTTTCAATTTTTGTTACATCTCCACCAATTCTGTCATCGTAAGTTCCATTTAAACCAAACCAAAACGTTGTTTTTTCTGATGGATAATAAAAGAATTTTGGGTTGAATGAAATTGATGTAGTTTTTGGTAAATTACTAAAACCATCATTTTCTGGGTCGTAAACTTTTTGAGAATGACCAGAAGCGTAAAGTGAAACACCAAATTTCTCATTTCGTTTGCTGTAGAATACATTTGCTGTACTTCCTAATGCTTGGGTTTGTGTTAGCATAATATCCAAAGCTGGTTCTTCATCTGGTGTTTTTGAAACCATATTTATTAAACCTGCAATTGCTCCACCACCATAAAGTGTTGATGAACTTCCTTTAATAATTTCAAATTGTTGTAAATCTAATGGTGGAATTTGTAATATGCTCAAGCCACTTGAAAAACCGCCATAAAGTGGAAATCCATCTCTTAAAAGTTGCGTATAGCGTCCGTCAAGTCCTTGAATTCTGATATTTGTATTTCCACTACTTAAAGAAGTTTGTTGCATTTGTATTCCTGTACTTTCACGAAGAACCATCGAAATGTTTGTTGGGTTCATAATTGCTTTTTCTCCCAATTCTTCTGTGCCAATAAACTCTATTCTTGTGGGAATTTTCTTAACTGTTCTTGTGCTTCGTGAAGATTGTAACACAATTTCGTCTAATTGGTTTCCACTATTTTTTAATTTGAAAATTAAAGTTGAATTTATTGGTGCTTGAATAGTTGTTTTGAGAGTTTCAAAACCTAAATAAGAAATTATTGCGATATGTTTTCCGTTTGGAATTTTGGTAAAAGTTACAATTCCATCAAAGTCGGTTACTGCTCCTTTTTCTAACTCCTCAAAATAAACTGTTGCGCCAAATAAAGGCTCGTTTTCGGATTCTGAAATTACTTTTATTTTTAAATAAGATGTTTGTGCTTTTATTGAAAAGCAGGTAATAACTGTGAGCATTATGCTCAATATATATTTATTCATTGAAAATGTAAAAATTGATTAATTTAATTTTTTTGACTTTGAGTCTAAAATTTAACTAATCAATTGTGGCGGTTGCCAAATATTTGAGTGAAAATCAAATCTGTATGTTGATTGATAAACAAATAATATTTCTGTAGAAATTCGGTTTTTTAATCCCAAATCAAGAGTTTTAATTACTTGATAAGTAATAGATGTTCCGCAACAATTGCAAATACAAGTTACAGGACAAGTATCATCACTATCATTTTGGTGATTATGATTAGCACTTATTTCGTCTTGGTGTTTGTCTTCGGCATTATTTCCGTCAGAACAAGGTTTCATTGACAAAGCAAGTATTAATAATGATAATATGATAGTAGTAAATTTCATTATCACAAAGATAGATAATTTTAATGCAATGGTATTGCAAAGTTTTTTCTTAATTCGGTTTCTGCATTATGCACAACTCGTTATATGTAGAACAAACGGCCTGTTTATAGATCTGTGTTTCCGGATAACAGGATCTTTGTTCTCGTTTATTTTAATTCAAATATAATGAAATAGACTATAAAGATGCATTAAACTTTTTTTCAATACTATTTTGGACTGGTCTTATAATCACTGGGAGATCTTCTCTTAATCTTTGAGGGTGTTTGAACGAAGTCTTTTAATTAAAAAACGGCTACACTATAATAGTATAAACACTGCATCCAATACTTTTCTTTCTATGGTAAATGGAACATTTCAGGGTGATGCAGAAGAAACAAGGAGACAACTCCTGGAGTACTGTAAGTTAGACACCTTCGCGATGGTCAAAATTATGGAGAAACTACTTAAAGTATAAAAGGTCAATTTTCTGAAAAAAATCTGAAAATTTTATTTATGAAGTAACCCCCCCTAACCCATTTTTTTGGAAAAAAATTTCATTCGAAGTACTGAGCCCCCTGTGGCAAAGTCGAAATACCCATTTTTAAGAGGGGGCTTGGCTGCAGGAAGTCCTGCAGGGGGGACCTCCATAAGTTGGTATAGTAGGTGTGCAGATAATAATCCCTCCTGTGGACCGTCGAGTAGATCAAGTACCGTTTGGGTGTGCGGATAACAACGATTATGATCAACCCGTGACGGTGATCCTTCACGAAATATTATCCGCACACAAAAAGTGTCTCAAAACAATTATTGTAGCAAAAATTTAGCATTTATTATTCCGGTACCCCATTAATCCGCTGTATCATAGCATCACAGAAACCCAAAGGATTAAAATGACACACTATGATAAACGCAATAATTTATTCAAGAGTAAGTTCCGAATCTGAAAGACAAGATACCCAGAGGCAAACATCAGAATTAAAAGAATATGCCAATAGAATGGGGTATAATGTAATTGAAATCTATGAAGAGAAGGTAAGTGGATTTAAAAAGAATGAACAAAGACCTATTTTCTCTAAAATGCTGGATGACATTAATACCAATCAAATTGACAAGGTTCTTGTTTGGGAACTAAGTAGGATTGGAAGAAGTGTTCTTCAATCATTGCAAAATATTCAAACACTTCACGATTTAAAAGTTGGAATCTATATTAAGAACTTTAATCTTGAAACTCTTAACGATGACAAAACACCAAATAGTCTATCTATGTTCATGGTTCAGATATTGTTTAGCGTTGCAAGTATGGAATCTCAAATGACTCTTAGTCGTTTAAAATCTGGTTATAAAAACCACATCAAGAAACACGGATCCAAAAGCGTTGGAAGAAAAAAAGGAAATATTGACTGTGACGAAACAATATTAAATCGTCACTCGGATGTTGTGCGGTTAATAAAGAGAGGGTTGTCAATCCGAAATATTAGTGCAATAACAAATAAGTCCACCAATACTGTGATGAAAGTAAAAAGGATTCTGTAATGGATACTTTTTTTAAATGGTATTTTTTAACTGTAGGTGCTTTATTCATAATCAGTTTTTTTCTTAAAAAATTAGAATGTACCAAAGAAGATGTTTTAGTAGAAGAATTAGTTGATGATGTATGTTCATGGTTTTATATTATGTACCCATTAAGAAAATCCTACCCACGGGTTATTTTCAGTAATAAAAAATCAGATTATGATGGAATTTATGAGTTTCATATTAACAGAGTAACATTATACAACAAAAACCTAAAGTCTCATTCTCAAACGATAGAAGTAACTCTTCACGAATTAACACATTGGTACCTGATCCGCACAGAAAAAATGTCGCGTGAGTATGACGAGCAATTAAATCAATATGGGTATGAAAATCATCCACAAGAGATATGGTGTAGAGCTGTAGCTGCTGAATTATCAAAACACTATATCAATCAGAGATTATAATATTTTGTCGTAGATTTTAAAAAAAACAGTTATTATTTCACAGGAAGGTCAATATCCCAACCAATCGTGCCGATAAGAATTTAATGTAATACATTAATAACAATCACGGATCCAATAGCTCCAGTCGAGAATTAGTGATCATTCCTGTAGGTACTTTATATTTTTGAACTGTGAAATTTATTACGACAAAAAGTTACCAACTCATCTAAGAAAATTACCTTTTTAGCATCTAATTCGTGTTCTTGTAGAATATTTAATCGTTCTTTAAAAAAATCATTTAATAACTCCATTTCGCTTATGTCGTTATATCCACAATTGATCAAATATCGATTGAAATAGTTGTAATCTAATTTATTTTTTCCTTTCAGCATCTTTTTTTATTTTATTTAATTTATCGACTACAGCTTCGCGAATTAGATCTGAAGTTGTGTATCTATTTTGATTTTCAGTAATAACTGAATCCATCAAATTCTTGAACTGATTCTCCGTTAGTCTGACAATTACCCGTCTTGTTTTTTTTTGTTTCATAACTGTGTTTCTCTATAAATATGTCATACAACCGAAAAAGACATCAGTTGATAAATTATTATTAAAAATACTGAGCAACCTCCTAAAAAATTTTAGGAAGTAAAAAAAATATAAAAATATTTGGACAAGTATATGTCATTTTATATATTTGCCCTATGAAACATTCAAAATTCGTAAATCTCGATTACAAAAGTCTAATTGATTTGTTTAAAATCAATAGATCAAAAAAGTTAATGGAGACAGAAGTCAAGATGAAAGGTGGTATCCACAAACTTGACCCTCTTAAAGCTGGTTCTAAATCTGATTTTGACGAACTTGAAGATAAATTGGAAAAGGTTTTATCATATTTGGATGAAAAAAAAGAGGTTTTCAGTCAATTAGATGAATTAGTAAAAGATTTCGAGCAGCATCAGGTATTAATGAACCCTACCATTCATGTTGCGAGAACTAAGGATCGTAAAACTGAAATTGAATATTTTACTGCTAAGACATTTTTTCCATTAACAGGTGGTAAAAGGAAAGAAGTAAAAATTCACTTGGGGCGTGCGGATAATTATAATTATGATACCCAAAATAAACGGGCTAAAAGAGATGCTGTTGTTAAAATGAGACAAACAATCGCAAGAAGATTAAGAGAAGGTAGCTTATAATTTTTTTACTCTAAAACTATGTCACATAAATAAATTAACATATAATGAAAACAGAAATTTCACCATTAAAATTAAGTGTCCATGACAGTATAATTGCCATGAAGGTAAACGTAGACCATTCATCGATGGAAGCATCATTAAAAGAATTCGGTTTTAAAGATCCAATAAAAGTTGTTAGTATTGAAGATGAATATCAAATATGGGATGGATATAGACGTTGGATGGCAGCTCAGTCATTGGGAATTAAACAGGTTCCAATAGTGGTTGTTGACACACCAAATGTAATGTTAGAATCAATTCTATCAAATTCTACACAAGAAAGAACTGCTGTTGAAATAGTTTTGTCCATTAGATGTGTTTTGGATGAACTGGGAAGTTCACAAGGAAAAAAGAGGGAACTAATAGAAGGTTTAGAGGAACAGGATTTAAAGGATCGTTTTACGATGGTATCAAAAATATTAGGATTAAATCTATCTTCAGTACAACTTCGAAAATACATTACAATAGATGACTTTGATAAAGATCCATCGAATCCAATAACTGAGTCATTAATAGATAAAATTGATCTCGGTACTTTGTCAGTTTCCAGAGCTGATAATATTGTTAAACGTATCAAAGAAGAAAGTAAATTAAATAATGAGTTAGATACTCAACTAAAGTGTCCTATTATTTCAAATGACTACGAGATATACAATATGGACAATAAAAAAGCATACACCAAAATTGAAGACAATTCAATAGATCTATTCTATTTCTCACCTGATTATTTGGGGATTAAGAATTATCGAAATGTTCCAAAAGAAGATCAAATAGGTGCCTTGGATTTAAATGATTATATAGATGAGTTGGTTAATCAAACATTACATTTTATAAAATGTAAATTAAAAGATACGGGGGTTTGTGTAATTAACATAGACGATGTAATAATTAATAATCAATCACAAGCAATTCCACAGCGAGTTACATTAAAAATGATATCTGGTGGTGTGAAATTTATTCAGGAAGTCAAATGGGGAAAATCAAATCCATTACCACTGTCAAATTTTAAGGGTTTTCAACCTTCAACTGAGTCTATTCTAATCTTCGCTAAAGATGAAAAGAAATTTATTTGGAACGAATACAGGAATCTAAATTTAGATGATCAAATAATTTTAAAACAAGCGATGAATAAAACTTATGTTGATAGTCCAAATAAAAGAGTGGTTGATGTTCTAAATGATGAATTGGTGAATGACTTTTTTAAAACTTCAGTTTTTCAAAATAGTGAATTCAAAGATATTGATCCAAACTATAAACATCAGGCACCACAAAATGAACAAATACCATTATTTTTCATTCTATTTTTCACTAAACCAGGGATGAGAGTTTGTGATTTGTACGGAGGTAGTGGAACAACTGGTGCAGCAGCTCTTAAAAAAGGTAGATCAGCGGTTATGTTTGACTTAGACCCAGTAAATATAGAATTCATGGAAAAGAGATTTAAAATGATTACCGAAGGTAAATCTAAAAATAAAGTAATCAATGAAAACATTTTTTTTGACTAAAAACTATGTCAATTATATAAATTAACTTAATATGAAATTAACTATTCCGAGTTCGATAATTAAAGTGGATTTGAGTCAATATATAACAGGAAGATCTCAGCGCAACAAATCTATGTGTGATGCTGCTTATTTCGTCGTGTCTTTATTAACACCTCCTGTTTTTAATCCAAAGGATTATCAATATATGAGGGGTTTTAAACCTCTTTCAAGTAAAGTTGTAAACAGAATGACGCGTAATAGATTTAATGAGGTTAAAACCATTCTATTGGACTCAAATTTGACCGAAAATGGTCCCATTGTCCTATCAGATAACTTAACTATCCCTGGTGTTAAACACACTGGATATAAACTCAATCAATGGGTGCTTGAGGGGAATGATTTTGTTGAAGTTGAAATTGACGGTAAGTATGACACTCGAAAGGAAAAACTTAAAAATGAATGGGAATTGGACATGAAATGTTTTGATGACAGATACATTCACATCAAAGAGGCTATGGATCAATCTCAAATTACCATAGATGCAGCAGCTGCTGAAAATTACCTGAAAGAATTGAAAAAAAGGGTGTTGTCAAAGGTGGTAAAGGAGAATAAGACTCGAGTGAAGCAATACTTCAATAAATTACATAAAGTTATTGAAAATATCGAAAAGGGGGAATTGAACTATTCTGTTTCGATGAGCAATCATAGAGTCAATTCGGTATTCACTTCGATGAAGAGGGAATTACGATATTTTCTAAAAACAAACGGAGAATCAATGGTTGAAGTAGATATAACTACCTCACATCCATTTACACTTGCTACCATTCTCACAGAGAAATTTTTTAAGGAGACTAATCTTGGTTACAATCTTCATTCTCTATTTCCACAATTTTACAAATCCTTTAAGTACTCCTGTGAAGCTATGGAGTATCAAGATTTTTTAAAAAAATTTGCTGGACATATGGTAATAGAGTCTAATGTTATTAATGATAACTATATATCATATATAACATATCAAGGTAATGTATTATCTAATATAAATAATTCATTACTGGATACATTCATATCATATATGTGTGGCAGGTTTTGGAGAAAAAGAGGAATCCAAAAATACAGGTCATTGAACTTCAAAAAAGACATTTATGAGTCAATTGGAAAGGATATTGGGATGAGCCGAGAAAAGGTAAAAGACCAATTTAAACTCTACATCAATTTTTCAGATAAAAACAGGAGAGTCAATGTAGAACTCATCAAACACCTCGAGAGACAATTTAATGAGGTGAGTAAACTTGTTCAATTCCTGTCCAATATGAATCACTTCAAAAGTCCATTTTCATATCTAATCCAACGGTGTGAGTCCTATTTATTTTTGAGGCATGCTTGTCTGGAGTTGAGTAAAAATAATATTCCTTATATCACCATTCACGATAGTGTATTGTGTCAAAAAGAAAAGAGGTATGAGGTGCAATATCTATTGACAGACACAATAATTAAACAAACGGGATTAACACCTGGAATCAAATTCAAAGAATTGGAGGATCCTTTTCCATCATTGGATGAAGCAGCAACAGATATAGCTGAATCAATTAGTTCAAAAAATAAAAAAACGAAAACATCAAAATCATTTTAAGGCAATGAATAAGACAGATTCCAAAAAAATAATCTCGTTAGAGCTGAATGGTATTTCTAATGAAGATATAGCGCGTATCCAGTTATTATTGGAGAAATTAGCAATTATTGAATACGAAACCTATAAAGAAGCGGTATAATGAGAACAATAATCTATAAAAGGGTATCAACTGATGATCAGGCAGATCGAGGGTTCTCTTTACAACATCAAGAGACTGTATTAAAACAATTCTGTTCGATCAATAACCATCCAATTGTAGATGTTTATACTGAAGACTACTCTGGTAAAGATTTTAATCGACCCGAATGGAACAAAATTATATCGTATCTCAAAAAGAATAAAGGTAAGGTTGATCAGATCTTATGTTTAAGGTGGGATCGTTGGTCAAGAAATCAATATCTGGCTCTAAAAGAGATAAAGACTTTAGATAAATTAGATGTACTCATTTCTACTGTGGAACAACCCATCGACCTATCAAGTCCTGATTCTAAGGTCCTTCTCAGTATATATTTAACCCTTCCAGAGGTAGAGAATGATAAAAATTCAATCAGAACCATTGAAGGATCAAGAAGAGCAAGAATAGAAGGTTGCTGGACAGGTTCTGCACCAAGAGGATATAGTAATTGTCGTGTTGGAGTTAAATCAACACTTAATCCAAATGAAGCTGCGCCATACATAAAAGAATGTTTTGAACGGATGGTGCTGGGGGTTTATTCTGCTAATGAAGTTAGAAAATATATCAATGAACAAAAATATCCATACAAGGGTAAACACTTCAATATTTCTAAACAAACGTTTTATAATATTATAAGAAACGTTGCTTACACAGGTAAGATAAAAGTAAAAGAGTACAAAAAAGAAGAGGAACAAATTATCATAGGATTACACCCACCAATTGTCTCAGACGACCTTTTTAAGAGGGCTAATGACTACTTAGATGGTAGGGTTAGAAATTTCGATTTTAAGTCTGATAAAACAGACCTATACCCCTTAAAGGGGTTCATGAAGTGTAGAGAACATGGTAGAACGCTTACTGCCTACAAATCTCAAAGTAGAAACAAGGAATGGCATCACTATTATTTATGTACTAAACCCCGATGTCAAAGATTTCGTGTGGATTGGGCACATGATCAGATAAAGAAGTTGTTAGATAAGATCTCTTTTACCGCTGGAATGGTTAAAGTATATAAATCTCAACTTGAATCATTGATCGATAGAGAAGACATTACAAGAAAAACTGAGATTAATAGAATGCAGATTGAGATTGAGAAGTTTGTGACGCGACAAACCAACTTGCAAAACTCATTTCTTGACGGAGATATCACCTCTTCTGATTACAACGAAATGAAGAGTAGAATCGAGTCTGAGTTAAGTGATAAACAGGTTAAGTTGGAACGGTTGAAGTCCACGATGAGTCCATTTAAAGTGTATTTGAATAAAACTCTCCCAATGATTGAAAACCTAAGTCATTATTGGGATAAGGCAGATGGAAAAACCAAAAAGAAGATTCTTGGTTGCATCTTTACTGAAAAATTCGAAAATTTCGATTTTGAGAGTTGCAACAACATTTTCACTCCAGAGATAAAGTCTATTATGTTGGCCAGCAAGGTTTTAAAAAGTGGTAAAAAAAGACAAGAGGTCAAAAATGACCTCTTGTCTAATATGGCTCCCCCTCTTGGGCTCGAACC
>OJFP01001532.1_pt1 | contig 10759 bp, 7 predicted proteins | sample 1594141 | NCBI WGS metagenome assembly OJFP01 (sample SAMN05416843, study PRJEB24817) | seawater metagenome | isolation source: Sea water | place: Canada:Atlantic | collected 2013-07
TCTACACTATCCTCTTCGTCGGCAGCGTCAGATGTGTATAAGAGACAGCCCCTGCGGCTGGCTGAAGACCTCGCCATGCTCGATCACATGATGAAAGGCCGTACCTTTGTGGGGCTTGCCCGTGGTTACCAGAAACGCTGGGCGGACGTGCTAGGCCAGACTTACGGTGTGGGTGGAACCATGTCCGATAAATCAGAAATCGACATGAAAAATAATGCCCTGTTCTACGAGCATTATGAAATTCTGAAAAAAGCCTGGACCACGGACACCTTTAGCCATAAATCAGAGCACTGGAGCATTCCCCCGGATGATCTTCACTTTGGGCATGACGCGGTGTCCCAGTACGGTCAGGGCATGGATGAAGATGGCTATATCCGGGAAATTGGTATTGCCCCAAAACCCTATCAGGACCCCCATCCGCCGATTTTTCAACCCTTTTCTTTTAGCGAAAGCACGTTCAAATTTTGTGCCCGCGAAGGCATAACGCCTTTTGCACTATCGACCTGTGAAGAGACCCTGACGGATTTGTTTCGGGTTTACCAGGAAGAGGCCGCTGAAGCGGGTCATAATTTCGATTTTGGCCAGAATATCGGTATCTTCCGCGACACTCTGGTGCTGAGAGATGGCGATGAAGCTCATTACCACGCCAGTCGGGGTAATGGATTTGTATGGCCTGAGTGGTTTGCGCCTATCGGTTTTAATGAAGCCTTCCGTAAAAAAGGCAGCACTGAAAAAATGCCGCCAAAAGGCGATTACCAGTACCTGCGTGACTCGGGATTTGAATTCGTGGGCACACCGGATGACGTGAACCGCCAGATCGAACGGATGGTGAAATTGCACAACCCCGAATACTTTCTGATGTGGCAGTACCCGGGGCCGATTCCACACGACGTGATGATGCGCAATCTGGAACTCTGGGCGACTGAGGTGATGCCCAACTGGATGGATTAGGGTAAGGTTCTATTCGGTTGCCCGAACAAAAAAAGGCTGCAAAATTGCAGCCTTTTTTTGTTTAAATTGACGATCACCGGCGAACAACCCGGTGTGGTTGATGAGGGTATGTCGGCTCTAAAACCGGGTTAGTGATGAAATCCTTTGGTCTCATAATCATGAAAGCGGCGGCTACCATCTTTTTGGCTCTGGTAGCGGTGGCGGTGCTGTTAGTAGCGACAGCCCCTTACTGGTTAAGTGCCGATGCGGTCAACCGGAGGCTGGCGGCGCTTACAACGCCGGCGCTAGGCGAGCCAGTGCGAATAGCCAGTTTTGGCTGGCGCTGGAGAGCAGGTCTCGGCCTCGCTTTGGAGGGAGTCTCCATCGGGGACCGTGCGACCATTGAAACCCTTGAGGTGACGCCAGCCTGGCAAACATTACCTGGTCAGTTAAAAGTGCAGCGGTTAGCTCTGATTGGAGCGCGAATTGATCTGCCCGGCTGGCAAAAGTGGTGGCAGGCTCGACCCGCCAGTAAAGGGGATAAGGACGCGCCAGGAGTGGAGCATGTTTCACTTCAGGAGGTGCAGATAAATCCCTGGACGGGCCAATTCGGAAGTATCAATGGGACGCTCGAGTTCGCCGAGAATTGGCAGCTACACAGTGCCCGTGTCGCGATAGGGACGATGATGATCCGGGCCGACCCTGCCGATCAGGGATATGACCTGAGGGCGACGGCGGATCGATGGCAGCTGCCCCTGGGCAGCGGCAGCATAGTGCTGCATGACTTTAACTCTGAGGGTCGATGGCAACCGGTGGTCGGCGAGGCGGCGGGGCAACTGAATCTGACATTGCGGGCAGAAGGTGCCGAAGTGCCGGGTGTCAATTTCGATCTGGAACAACTCGCTATCAATACAGAGATATCGAACCAGGTGGTAACCCTGCATTCGTTACAGGCCAATGGACTTGGCGGCAAGTTGGCGGGCAGCGGCAGCGGCGGGTTGCAGCAGGCGGCGCAATGGCAGTTTGAACTGGAACTAACGGGTCTCGATTTAGCGGCCGTTGCCGACAACTACGGCCTGGACTTATTAGCCGGCAACCTGAGCGCGAGCGGGGGTCTTGAGTTTAATCGCCAGGAAGATCAGTCGCACTGGCAGATAACGGGCGTTGCGCGGGTGAAGGATTTTGATTCTGAGCGCGCTGGGTTGCAGTTCCCGGCCGTTGAATCTCCGTTCCGGCTCGATCGGCAAGGGATAGATTTGAGCGGACTGACGGCGAGCGGTTATCAGGGAACAATACAAAGCGATCTGGCGTTGCAGTGGCACCAGGGGTTCGTTGCTGAGGGTGATATCCGGTTGAATAAACTGGCGGTGGAGCCGCTCATGCGTGATCTGCAATTCCCGCTTGTGACCGGCTGGCTGGATGGCGCCGCTCATTTTAAGTGGCGTGGCGGAACCGAAACGGCCCTGGCTGGGCTCGACATGAATGGGCATTGGCAAATTAACAACGGCTTTTTCCCGGGCGTTAATTTGAAGGCGCTAAGCGGGTTGATGACCCGGAGTAGTTCCCTGACTCCCGGTACCGCGTTTGATGTGGCCTCCAGCGACATAAAAATTCTCGGCAGTGAAATTGGACTGACTAATATGGACATTAAATCGTCAGTGCTGGCGGCAGATGGCCAGCTTAAGATTGCCGAAAATGCCTCTCTATCGGGGGAGTTGCGAGTGGGGGGTAACGAGTCCAGTGGCGTTACCCGTGTCCCGATTGATATCAGCGGCACGCTCAGTGAACCGCGGTTAAGGGCCCCCAAAAGTAGTTTGGTTGGTGGCGCAGTCGGCAGTGTAATTTTGGGACCAGGGTTAGGTACCGCCGTCGGTGTTAAATTAGGTGAAGGGTTTAACAATCTGCAGAAAAAACTGTTTGGCTCGGATGACTAACCGGCGCCAGAAAAACCGGAGGAGAAGATGATTCGAAAACAGCTGGCGGCACCGCCGCAATTTGCCGAAAAGTTTGGTTATTCTCAGGCTTCGCGTATCGGCAACATGGTAGCAGTATCGGGTACTGCCCCCCGCAACGGCCTGTACGGGGAGATAGTTGCTAAAGGAGACGCCTACGGGCAGGCCGTTCAGGTCCTTAAAAACATTCGAGCGTCGCTGGAAGCCGTTGGTGCTGGCGTTGAGGACGTTGTCCGGTCTCGAATCTATATCACCAACATGGAACATCTCTGGGATATTGGCCGTGCCCATCTTGAGGTTTTTGGATCAGTTAACCCGGCGGTGTCACTACTGCACGTGGAAGGGTTTTTCGATCCCGATGTCATGCTGGAGATGGAAGTAGACGCCTATCTTGAGACCGCCTGATGCGGTTGGCCTGGAGTCAATCGGGGTCGTTGATTTAGCCGATACCCATTTTTTGTTTAGCTCCGCCTGATTACCTTCATGTCCTGGTGGCAAGCCAGACCGGTTCGTGATTTAGCCGGGTGACCGGATGCTCCGCGTTGCAGAAAAGGAATGTGCAATGAATTTTGATTTTACCGAAGACCAGGTAGCGATTGCCGAGGCGGTGCGTCGTTACGCAGAGGAGAAACTGGCGCCAGACTACCAGGCCAGAGAAGAGACCGGCAAAGTCGACAGAGCATTACTAAAAGAGATGGGGGAACTGGGATTCATTGGGGCCGAGCTTCCGGCAGAACTAGGTGGCCTGGGGCTGGATGCAGTGACCGCTGGGGTAATTGTTGAGCAGGTTGCACGGGCGGACTTTAACGTTTCCTACGTGCAATTACTGGCGTCGCTGAATTGCAGCCTGCTGGCTAAGGCAGCGCCGGAACTGGCCACCAAAATTGTGCCGGGTGTTTGTGCCGGAGAGCTGATTCTGGGTCTGGGTTTAACCGAACCGGGGGGCGGTTCCGATGCCGGTAACCTGCAGTTAAAGGCGAAACTGCAGGGTGATACTTATATTTTGTCCGGCGAGAAGGCGTCGATATCCTGTGCCAGCCAGTCTGATTTTCTACTGCTGTTTGCTCGCACGGGCACGCCCGAGGAAAAGGCCAGGGGCGTGAGTGCCTTCCTCGTGCCGATGGATCTGCCCGGCATTACCACCACCGACTATGATGACCTGGGCACCCGAGCGGTGGGACGGGGCTCTATCTTTTTTGACCAGGTGGAGTTATCGGCGAAATACCTAGTGGGAGAGCAGGGTAAGGGGTTTGGCAAAATTATGCACGGGTTTGACTATAGCCGGGCGTTGATTGCTCTGCAGTGTCTCGCGCCGGCGATGGTTTCAATGGAGGAAACCTGGCAATACACCACGGAGCGGGAAGCCTTTGGCAATCCAATCGCTAAATATCAGGGGGTTACGCAGCCGTTAGCCGAGTTCGATACCCAATTGGCAGCGGCGCAGATACTCGCTTATAAGACGCTCTGGCTACGTGATCAGGATCGCCCCCATACCAAAGAGGCGGCCATGCTCAAATGGTGGGGTCCAAAGCTCGCCTATGATGCTATTCATCAGTGTTTGCTCACTCACGGGCACATGGGTTACACCAAAGAGCTACCGCATCAACAGCGTCTGCGTGACGTACTCGGATTGCAGATAGGCGACGGCACCGCGCAAATTCAGAAAATGATCATTGCTCGGGAAACCGTCGGCCGAGTTGCAGTACCTTACGACTAAACAGCGCGAGGATTAATGATTAACTGTCCGGGCATCGTCGATGCCGGTAACAGCCAACTGGAGAAAAAATTGTGAGCGAACGGGAAGAGGCATCGGTATTAATTGAACGGCGTGAGTCGGTCGGTGTTATCGAACTTAACCGCGCCGATAAATTTAACTGCCTTTCAACCGGGGTGCATGACTATATCGAGTCAGCCATGGATGAGTTTGAATCGGATCCCGCCATCCGGTCGGTGCTGGTTTGCGCAACGGGCAAACACTTCTGCACGGGAGCCGATCTTGACGAGGTGAGGCGTTACCGGGCGGAGGATAATTTCGGCGCGATCATCAAACACGGTCATAAAGTTTTGCGCCGTCTGGAAAGTTCACCTCTGCCGGTGGTTGCGGCGGTGCAGGGGTATTGCCTGGCCGGTGGCCTGGAATTGATGCTCGCCTGTGACCTGGTCTTTGCCGCCGACAATTCTCAATATGGTGATCAGCATGCCCAGTATGGGCTAGTGCCCGGCTGGGGAGGGAGTCAACGGTTGCCGCGAATTGTTGGCAAGCGTCGGGCGCTGGATTTGATGTTTAGCGCCCGCTGGATCGATGCGCCGACGGCGCTATCCTGGGGGCTGGTCAACTATGTGGTTGCCGACGCAGAACTTCATCCTCAGGCTCTGGAGTATTGCCATACCATCGGTCGGCGCAGCCGGGGCGGTTTGATGACCATGAAACGGCTGGTCCATGACGGGGAGCCGTTATCGCTTGATTCGGCGCTTGAGCTGGAAGTAAAGGTAGCGGATCAGGCAATGGCAGCACCGGATGTCGACGAGGGGCTCACGGCCTTTGCGGAAAAACGAGAGCCTGATTTCGGTTAGCGATTTCCTGGCGTTCAACTCGCTGAAAAAATTAGATAACCGTTAACGCGGGCTGTTGAAGCGTTCGGTAAGAGGATAAAACCATGGATTTTCAACTTAGTTTTGAACAGCAAATGATTCTCGACTATGGCCAGAACCTGGCGCAGTCGTTTGGAAGTGATTACTGGCGTGAACAATCCGATGCCCAGGCATTCCCGGTGGAGCTCTGGCAGCAGATCGCTGCCGATGGTTTTCTAGGGGTAATGGTGTCTGAGGAGTACGGTGGAGCCGGTCTGGGGATGACCGAAATAACGTTGCTAATGGAGGGTATGAGCGGTGCCGGCTTGCCTCTGTTTATGATGGTGGTGGGCCCAACCATGGTGCTAAGCCTGCTCGACCATTACGGCTCGGACTCCCTTAAGCAGCGGTATCTGCCGGCGGGCTGTAGTGGTGAAAAAGTGTTCTGTTTTGCGATAACGGAACCGAATGCTGGTAGTAATTCGATGGCGATAACGACGCTGGCTCGGGCGGACGGTAGTGGTTTCAAATTGTCCGGTCAGAAAAGCTATATCACCGGTGCCGATGCGGCCGATTACGCCCTGGTGGTTGCCCGTACGACACCGCTAAAGGACGCGGCGCGTAAGACGGATGGTTTTACCCTGTTTATGGTCGACCTGAAGGCGCCTGGAGTGACGATTCAGCCGATGGAAATTCCGGTGATGATCCCCGAAAAGCAGTGTGAAATATTTTTTGATGACGTTGAACTGGGGCCTGATGAGGTGGTGGGTGAGGTTGATCGAGGCTTCGGCATACTTTTTGATGTGCTCAACCCTGAACGGATAGTCGTGGCGGCTATGGCAGTGGGACTGGGCCGCTACGCCCTGAAAAAAGGGGTTGAATACGCCGGTGATCGTAAAGTGTTTGGGGCCCCAATTGGTTCACATCAGGGGCTCGCCCATCCACTGGCCCATGCTCATACCGAGATTGAAATGGCTGCACTGATGACCTACAAAGCCGCCGTTAATTTTGATCAGGGGGCGCCGGCAGGGGCGGAAGCTAACATGGCCAAGTATTTTGCCGCCGAGGCGGCCATCAAGGCGGTGGACTGTTCACTGCAGGTGAATGGCGGAGCCGGGTTTACTCGTGAGGTCGGGCTGCTCGATCTATACGGTCTGGTGCGGTTGCTGCGGACGATTCCGGTAAGCCGCGAATTGCTGCTCAACTATATCGGTGAAAAAGTAATGGGGTTGCCGCGTTCTTACTAGGGATGAAATCAACTTTCCTCAGTGGCAGCTGGTTCCTGGCGTTCGGGTGGCGTGCCATGAATCATTTGCCGCGTTTTATTCAGTAGTTCATTGCTACTGAAGGGTTTGGTCAGTAAATCGGTATAGCCAGGCCGCAATTTGATTGCGGTCGCCTGATTGTAGCCGCTGACAAACAGGACCTTGAGTCCCGGCTGTTGTTGACGGGCTAGTTGGGCCAGCCGCTGGCCGTCCATGTTGGGCATGATGATGTCGCTAATCAGCAGGTCAAATCGACTGTCGGCGCGGTCGTAGATGGCCTGCAGCGCCTCTTCACCGCTGGAGGCCATGGTCACCTCGTAGCCCCGAGAAGAGAGGATTTCATAACTCATCTCGACCAGGGCGGGTTCGTCGTCGACCAGCAGTATCTGGCCGGTGCCTGGCAGGGTGTCAAGCGCTGCTGACGGGTCGACGACAGGGAGGCTCGCGGCTGAGTCTGAATCGGCGGATGGAGAGAAGTAGAGGGTAAACTGACTTCCCTTTCCCGGGGTAGAGCTGATTTGAATGTCCCCACCGGCTCTTTGCACGAATCCGTAGACCTGGCTCAATCCCAGTCCGGTTCCCAGCTCCCCTTTGGTTGTAAAAAATGGCTCGAATACTCTGTCGATCGTTTGTTGATCCATTCCCGTACCAGTATCGATGATCGCCAGGGTGACATAATTTCCCGGTGGCAAGCGGGTATCGCGCATCTGTCCGGCCGACATGGAGCGGTTTTCGGTGCGAATAATCAGGTTGCCGCCGGTAGGCATGGCCTGTCGGGCATTTACGACCAGGTTAATCAGTGCATCCTCAAGCTCGGCGATGCTGACCTGAACGGGTAATAAGTCCTCAGCAAGTTCCAGTGTGATCTCTACATCAGCCGCAACCGATTTCTTAAATACGTCGAGGTTGTTCTCAACGACTTTATTCAGTTCAGTGGCGTTGGTTGTGCTAGGTTGTTGTTTGGCAAATCCAAGCAGTTTTTTGGTCATTTCCGCACTTCGGCGGCCGGCGTGAAGGATTTCATTGACGAAGGTGCTCGACTGGGGATCGTGCTTTAGTCGGTCGTTCAGCAGTTCGGCATAACCGAGAATGATCGCCAGCATGTTGTTGTAATCGTGAGCAACGCCGCCGGTTAACTGACCCAGCGCTTCCATTTTTTGCTGGCTTCGGCGTTGATCTTCGCTCTGGGCCTGGTCGGTGACATCCCAGGCAAAAAACACCAGCGCGAAAGCCGCACCGGAGTCATCGGTGAGGGGTGTTCGGGTTGTGTTGTAGATGCGGTTCTCTACCCCGTTGAACAGGGTTTCGATAATTTCAGACTTTTGTCCAGTTCGGAATACCTCTTCGTCTCGGGCAACGATCTCTTCGGCTTCGGCCTGCGGGTGGAAGTCAAAGGATGTCAGGCCAATGAGTTCGTCCGGTAGCATTCCAAAAACGGCGGCGTGGGTCTGATTTGAATGGAGGATGCGTCCCTCTCGGTCCTTCAGGACTACCAGTGCAGGGGCATTATTAATAACCGAGAGCAGCATCTGCTCACCTTCGCGACTGGCGCGGGCAGCGGCTAACTGCTGGGTGATGTCGCGAATAGTCCCGACGATTCTCCGTGGCGTCTTCTGGTCGTCATAGAAGAGCCGCACCGTGACTTCAATGTCACGATGGCCGCCACCGGGGCGGGTGATTGTAAAGATCATGGGTGCTGCCGATTTTCCTGCCAGCGCGTCAGTAGCGACTTTTCGCGCTTCTCTCGGTAGGCGCGCCGCTAATTTTTCATAACTCGGTGGTTCATTCGGGTCGATTTCCATCACCTGATAAAAACCGGGAGACCAGTGCAGCTCCTGCGTTTTTAAATCTCGGCTCCAGCTACCAATATTGGCCACTGTCTCAGCACCGGTTAGCTGTTCGTGCTGTCGCTGCATCTGCTGTTCGCGATCACGCTGTTGTTGCCAGTCGCTTTCGATCTGACGCGCCATGCGATTAAAGGCCGTGGCCAGGGTGCCCAGCTCGTCTCGGCTGTGAATGTCAATGCTGGTCTGGTACTCGCCTCGACTGACAGCGTCAGCGGCCCCTTCAATTTTCACCAGGTTGATGGTCATGGCCCTGGCAAGTAATACAAACACCAGGCTGCCCAGCGTGATTGCTAATGCTCCGATCACAACGCCATGGCGGGTTAGAGCAGCGAGCGAGGTAAACAGACTCTCAGTATCGAATAGTAGCTCGACACTGCCGACAGGCTCTCTGTCCAGCGAAAGTGGTAACTGGATTCTGAAGGGGGCCCTGGCGTTGGCACTAAGGGTGTGGCTTAAAAAGTGCTGAGGAGAAATTTCCTCATGCGGGTGCTCTTCCCGGGCAAGGGATTCTTCCAGTCGATCCGAGTTGAGAGACCAGAGTACGTCGCCATTCTGGTTGCTTATTCTGAGCGCCTGAACACCCCCTTTTTCAGCACGAGTCAGGGGTGACAGGACCTCTTTTATAGTAATGATATCTTCTTCGAGAAGAGGGGTTACCAGCGCCGATTGCAGCACCGGTAACAGTTCCGCGATGGAGCCTGCATACTCCTCAGCCAGGTGTTTTTGAGCGAGGTTCACTCCCTGCCAGGTAAGTACGGCCACGGTCAGGAATTCCACCACCAGCGCCGCAACCCCGAGTTTGAATCGTAATGAAAATGTCCGTTTTCTGGTCAATTTAGCCCCCTTCGCCAGTTATTGACCAGGGGTGACAGGCGGGCGATATCTTCATCATTGATGGGTGCGAATTGACCAGGGACACTGGGGACAAGGGTATTCAGGACAGTTGAAGTGGCAGAATTTTCGGTTTCAAACGTGTCTAGCAACCTGCCCATTCTTTGCGCATGCTCGGTTCCCAGGCTCACCGGGGCCAGGAACATGCCATTGGAAGACAATCGGGTGCGTTGAACAGTCACTGCGGCCTTAGCTTGTAAATCCAGCAGATGTGGGTGAGGAATTGGTGCGATAAAAGCGGCATCGACTGATCCGTTTAACAGGGCCCGCAGGGCGCCAGCATGGGTCGGTTTTGCTTCTATGGTTATCGTGAAAGGTTTGGTTTTATTTAGCACTGCGACCTGAAAATCGAGTAATTCGGCGACAAAGGTGCCCTGCCGAACAGTGGCCACGGTTCTTCCGGCGAGGTCTTCGAGCGTGCGATAGCGAGTCTGCTCGAGAGTTAACAATCGGCCGTAAGCAGGGATGGTCAATTTGCGCACGCGGTTCGCCGATCCCTGCTGGTCGAGCCAGGCAGCCACGTGCGGTGCGCTCAGATATAGGAAATAATCGCCATTTACCGCTCGTTCGGTGAAGGAGCCGGTATCAGGGGCAGAGACCAGCATGACGGGTTGTTCGAGCGATTGTTGAAGGTGTTTAGCGAGTGGGCGCCATGCTGGCAGAACGCGGGTGGTAACCGTGTAGGGATAAATGCCCAGTTTGAGTGCTTGCTGGCGCGCTGGGGGTGTTGTGTCCGCTAAGGTCGCCATGGGCAGGGTCAGACCGATGATGAGTAATCCGGATAGGACGAATCTGACACAGGCAATGCGGGCTACAAACATCTTGATTATGGTTGGTTCATGCGCTGATGCTCGGACGGTCGCTTACGCGTTTATGCCATTGATTAAGGTGGTCGGCGGAATCAGCAATGCGAATCTTCACGACCCGAGCGAAATCAATGGCGCAGACCGTGGTTATATCGGCCACACTAAAGTTTTCTCCAGCGATATAAGGCCGGCTACCGAGGAGCGTGTTGAGTCGGTCAAGATGTGTTTCGGCCCGCTGGCGGGCGATGGCCGCGTATTCAGGCACCTGTGGTTTTGTGTCAGCAAAGAACGGGTGACTGTGTTGAAAACAGTGGGCGACATTGAGCAGCAAGTTAAGCTCCATCCGCCGATTCCACATTTCAATGGTTGCCTGTTCGACGGGTGGGGTTCCGAACAGGGCCGGGTCGGGGTGAAGCAATTCGAGATAGCGGCAAATGGCCATCGTTTCGGCAATGTGGCTGTCTCTTATACACATCTCCGAGCCCACGAGACCTCTC
>OJFP01001539.1_pt1 | contig 10727 bp, 11 predicted proteins | sample 1594141 | NCBI WGS metagenome assembly OJFP01 (sample SAMN05416843, study PRJEB24817) | seawater metagenome | isolation source: Sea water | place: Canada:Atlantic | collected 2013-07
ACGAGATGTAGAGAGGTCTCGTGGGCTCGGAGATGTGTATAAGAGACAGGGCCTCACCTACACCGTGCAAGAACCCAGAGAACGCACACCAAAAACCAAAAGCTATTCAGATAATTTCCGCTGGTAGCACACCTGCATGACCCATTGTCATGCAGACCCAATCAATACCCCAATGCGCCCTTAGCTCAGCCGGATAGAGCACGTGCCTTCTAAGCTGTAGGTCTGGAGGTAAAATTACTAGGAATATCATACAGTTCCGGAGGGCTCATATTTTTTTGAACCGTTTCCTGAACCGTATTGTGGCCCCGTAGCTCAGCTGGATAGAGCATCGGTCTTCTAAACCGAATGTCGCAGGTTCAAGTCCTGCCGGGGTCGCCATCCTACTGATATAATTGCTTAATATTAATTTTTTGTCAATCGATTTCTGGACATATTTTTACTCCCAGCAACCATGAAGTGTCTCATTTGGGCGCACTTGATAGTGGCCGAATAGGTAAGCAGTGCCTGCGTCGGGCCGCCTGGCGGGCAGTATTTGCTGATTTCAGTCGTCAACAAAATCATGGCCTGAGAGCCTGCTTGTCTGCTTTGCGCACAAACAGGGTGGCGTAGGCTGACTAGGTGTTCCCGTTATGGGTGTTGTAGTTTTGTGTATACATGTTATAATAGAATTACCTGTACCCATCACACCAAGGCCCACCCTATGCCCGGCAAACAAGCCAAAACCCTGACCGACGCCCAAACTGCCCGCCTGCTGCGCCTGGCGCGTTGTCGGCGCTATCCTGAGCGAGATCGCGTCATCCTACTGCTGTGCTTCAAGGCTGGCCTGCGCGCGGGCGAGATTGCCGGCCTAACCTGGCCGATGGTCTTAGACGCACGGGGGCGTATTGCGCCTGTAATCGCGTTGCGTGACTGCGTGGCCTAGCGTGGCGGCGGGAGGGTCATTCCATTGCATCCGGCGCTACGGCGGGCATTGATCGACCTGCGACAGGTGACTGGGGCTGAGGGGGCGGTCGTTCTGTCTGAACGCGGCGGGCCCATGCGGGCGTCCAGTGTGGTGTGCTGGTTTGCGGCTTTATATGCTGAGGCCGGGTTTGACGGGTGCTCATCTCATAGTGGGCGTCGCACCTTCATAACCAAGGCAGCGCGGCATGTGCAGCGCGCTGGCGGCAGCATACGCGACGTACAGGCATTGGCTGGTCACCGGTCCATCGTGATCACCCAACGCTATATCGACGCCGACAGCAGCATACAGCGCCGTCTGGTCGGTATGTTGTAGGGGATGCAGCGATGACCCAAAGCTCCAGAACGCTCGGCAAGGCTGGTAATCCTGTGGCTCAGTCTATGGTTTCGCGGCAAGGACAGCTTGACAGCCTGTGCGGTCTCTACGCCGTCATCAACGCCATCATGTTGGTCGTCGGCGATGACGTGCGGCGACCGGGCATTCGTAAGCTGTTGTCTGACGCTGGCGTCGACCAGCTGGCATCAGAGGGTTATCTCGCGGAGGCTTTCAAGGAAGGCATGACGGAGAAACGCCGCGTTCAGCGCCTCCTTGTCTACAGGATCGCCATCTGCCGCATAGGCTGGCTGGGTCGCTACAATTGCCATTAAGCCTATAAGGCTGAATGCGCCGAATACTTGCCGGAAGCTGCGCCAGTTCATGACCCTGCTCCGTTAGCCGACACATCGCGCCGAACAGAAGCAGCTTCGTCTAGCGCCTCCCGCAGCGCGGTCGCATGGACTCTGAGGCCGGCAAGCCGCTCAATCAGTGTTGCCATGTCGTAGCAGAACCCAAGCTCATACTCCATCACACCGTCGCCGGCCTCGTTCACGACAGAGATCATGAACGGATGGCGCCCGTTCTCACCGACAGACCCGCTACCGCCAACCGGACTTGGGGTCAGGTCGAAATGTGCGGCGGCGTCCCGCTGCTTGATTGCGCCTTCGCCCTCATACTTGTTTGCAAGCCGGTTCGCGTCGAACGCAGCATTGTCGAAGCTCTCACTGAATACCTGATCCTCGGCTTCACGTAGAATTTCATCAGCGAGGGATGGGTCTTCGGCTAGTTTTGCGCGTATGCCGTCTACGCTCGCTAATGTCAGCTTGTATTGGCGAAACTTGCTCTCAAGGTCCGTCATACCAGCGAGATCAAATACGGACTGATCAGAGATTTGATTGCCGCATGCCCACCCGTCAGTGTGGACAGTAATCGGCCCACTTTTTTCCTTCAGGTTTGCAAAGCCAACTTTGCCAGGTGCCGTGATTTTGATATCAGCGCATGCGCCAGAAGCGAAGAACGCTGCGCCCACTGTAGCGAGCCAGAATGTCCGGTATCGAACGAACGCCTGCATGCTCTGCACCCCCAAGTTCAAACTCAGCCTGCTTCTCCGGCAGCCTGAATGCGTTGGGTCAAACCTACTGCAGCACCCGGATGGAGCGTCACCTAGCCGATCGGTTAGGGTTTTACGATTAGGGGTTCATATCGCAGCAAAATTGCCGTTGTATGCTGGAAATTCGGAACTGATGGAGCTTTGGCAAGCCTGATGTTAGATGCCTTTCAAACCCGGCTCGCGGAGGCCGAAGGTCTGGACGAGCTGATGGACGCGTTAGAAGAAACGCTGACCGGCATGGGCTTCACCGGGTTCATCTACTGGACGCATATCAAGAAGCCGCTGGAAGAGCTTTCAGATAGTGAAGCGTTCTATCTGTCACGTGGCCTGATCCACCTCAAGACGCTGGAAGCGCTATACTTTTCACGCAAACTCTATCGCGATGATCCAGCCGCCAAGCTGGCGCCATCTTACACCGTACCGTTCACATCAGCGGAGGCGCGCGAACGATCTGCACCCACGACCAGGAAGCGCTGGATCTATGCACTGGAACAGCGGTTCGGCTTCAAATATGACATCAACATTCCGGTCCACACGCCGCTTCGAACACAAGTGCTGAACGCCTACTGCATTGGGTCCGACGCTGCACTTGGACAAATGATCCAAGACAATCTGCCCACTCTGCGCGGCATCGCCAATGCATTCGCTGCAACAGTCGTGGACTTTGTGATCGTCGGCAGTGAGGACAAAACGGCAGATATTTTCCTCTCCCGCCGCCAACAAGAATGCCTTGCGTGGATGGCCAAAGGGCGCAGCAATAGGGAAATCGCCGAAATCCTGGAATGCAGCGAAGCAACCGTGAAGTTCCACGTTTCAGGCCTGCTAGAGCGCCTACACGCCGCCAATCGCGCAGAAGCCATCGCCATCGCCGCCCGCCATGGCTGGATTGTGAACTAAGGCTTACTTCAGCTCCGCGCACGGCCAGCGCGGGCGACGTCGAAACAGGCGCGCCAGAGGGCCAAACTATCGGATACGCCGGTCGATTTAAGCTCGATCTCAACGGCGATTAAGCGATCTATGGCGAGCGATAGGCGTGGGCGGCTCCATTTGCGCGCCTGGGCTTCAAAAGCCGATTTCCGCTTGAAGAAGATAGGCGGCCGAACGCCGCCAATGGCTGACTCGAGTCCGACAGTTTCCGCTCTGGATGCAACGGCCCGCAGCTTGGTCATGTGCATCACCATACTGCGCACAATGGCAATGGGAGCGACACCATCCGCCATTAACCGATCAAACGTGCGGTGGAGCGCTGTGATATCGCCGGATGCAACAGCGTAGACCAGATCATCAACACCCGACGCACCGGCGTCACCAATTGCGGCAACCGCTTCATCCAAAGCAATCTCGCCGCCAGATTCTGCATAGAGAACCAGTTTTTCAATCTCCATGCGGGTGGCCCCCCTATCCGCACCAAGCCTGGCGACGACATAGGCGTGGGCATCCCGAGACAGGCGAACATTGGCATCCTTCAGCGCCTTATCCAGCAAAGTTAGGAGGGCGCGGCCTTCATCGGCGTAGCACGGGATCGCTGCTGCTTGGGGGGCGCCTTCAAACAGTTTGACGATCGCAGCATCACGGCGAAGGACGCCTGCCTCGACCACGATCAACGCATCACCTGGCGGGCTTTTGACCACATCCGCCATGTATCTGCTTTGATCACCAGAGACATTGCGCAAACGAATAACCCGGCGACCGCCGCCAAACGCCATTGCGGCAGCTTCATCAGCCAAGCGCGCCGGATCAGCCGATAAGCTCGCACCATCAAGCGTGGCTACGCGGAAGGGGTCGTCTAGGTCTGGGCAGACTGTTTTGGCAATCCGCTTCGCCTGTTCACGAACTTGGCCAGCGTCGCCGCCATAGATCAAGCATGCGCGCAGGTCATCTGGTGGTGCATCCAAGAACCGCTCAATGTCTCGGGCAGCCAGTTTCATGGAATTAGCGCCATCCAGCGGCGGTGGCACGCGCCGTCGCAGCTTGGGCGACCAGATCGGCAAGCCTAGCTGCAGCGCGCTCGCGCGCTGCACTTTCCGCCGTGTAATTGGCGTAATCGGAGGCCAGCAGATTGTAGGCCTCTACGACGCGCACTCGTCCATCCAGCGGCTTGGGGGCATCTGGCGCTAAGGGCGAGAGCCGCCAGCCCGCAGTCATGGTCACGCGACGTCGGGTGGCGTCACCGGCGGCGCCGATGGCTGTTACAGCGGACGCTTGGGCGAGTGCTACGTCCAGGCGGTAATTTGCAACAGCAGTGCCAGAGAACCGGCGACGCAGCACGGAGCGCATCACCTGTCCTTCGCGGTTCGGGATCAGCGCAACCTCAACCGCCAGGGGGCCAGAGGCGCCCGCAGTTGTGAATTGCTCGCCATAAAGCGGCTTGAACCCACACGCTGCCAGCGCTAGCGACGTTGCAGCGACGAAGATGAGGTTACGCCACGACATTGACGATCCGGTTCGGCACAACAATCACTTTGCGCGGCGCTTTGCCATCCAGATTGCGAGCGACGTTTTCTTCCGCGAGGGCGGCCGCTTTCACCAGATCTTCCGGGTGGTCGCGCGGCACATCGATGGAGCCGCGACGCTTGCCGTTGATCTGGATTGGCATGGTGATCATGTCATCGACGATCAAAGCCGGATCAGCGACGGGCCAAGGCGCGTCGGCGATCAGTTCTGCGTGGCCAAGCTGCGTCCACATTTCTTCAGCGATATGTGGTGTGATTGGGCTGATCAAGCGGATCAGCGCCTCCAAACCTTCCCTGTATGCAGCGGCCATATCTGGCCCGTCGCCCTTTGCGTCCGCGAGTGCGTTCGTCGCCTCTCGAATGCGGGCAACAGCGCGGTTGAAATGGAATTTCTCCAGGTCTTCCGTGACGCCATGGACGGCTTTGTGCATGGTCCGGCGGAGCGCAGTTGCGGCTTCACCATAGGTATCAGGTGCCGCTCCATCACCGAACTGAACCGGCGGTTCATCCAGCAAACGCCAGAGCCGGTTGATATAGCGCCAAGCACCTTCAACGCCGGACTCCGTCCATTCAAGGTCTCGTTCTGGTGGGCTATCAGACATCATGAATAGGCGCGCGGTATCTGCGCCATAGGTGCCAAGGATCAGTTCCGGGTCCACCACATTTTTCTTGGACTTAGACATCTTCTCCGAGCGGCCAAGTACGGCAGCATCGCCTGATGAAAGCTCGGTAACAGCGCTGCCATCCTTATTGATCTCATTCGGCAGCAGCCAGCGGCCATCCTTAGCACGGTAGGTCTCATGACAAACCATGCCTTGGGTGAACAGCCCTGCAAACGGCTCACCGCTGTCCAGATTCACATAGCCGCAATCACGGAGTGCCCGCATGAAGAAGCGGGAATACAGGAGATGCAGCACCGCATGTTCAACACCGCCGACATATTGGTCGACTGGCATCCAGTAATCGTGTTCCGCCTGATCAAACGCCTGGTCATCCTTATGGGTCGAGGTGAACCGGGAGAAATACCAGGAGCTTTCGAAGAAGGTATCGAACGTATCTGTTTCACGCGCGGCAGGCTTGCCGCAGCATGGGCAATCAACGTGCTTCCACGTTGGGTGCCGGTCGAGCGGATTGCCTGAATGATCAAAATCGACATCGTCCGGCAAGATTACTGGCAACTGGTCTTTCGGCACGGGCTGTGCGCCGCAATCATCGCAATGGATGACCGGAACGGGGCAGCCCCAATAGCGCTGGCGGGAAACACCCCAGTCACGGAGGCGGAATACGGTCGCCAGTTCGCCATCGCCCTGGCCTTCCAGGAATTTCGCGGCGGCGGCCTTCGCGGCCTCAACTTCCATGCCGTCCAGGAAACCAGAATTGTAGATAACGCCAGGGCCAATATAGGCCTCATCACCCACACTGAACGTTGCCGGATCAGCATCTGGCGGCTGTACAACAGGCGTTACATCCAGATCATACTTGCGCGCGAAATCAAGGTCGCGCTGGTCATGGGCCGGGCAGCCAAAAATGGCACCCGTGCCGTATTCCATCAGCACAAAATTGGCGATGTAGACAGGTAGCTCCACGCCTTCGATCAGCGGGTGCTTCACAGTAAGGCCGGTATCGAAGCCAAGCTTCTCCGCCTTCTCGATCGCCGCCTCAGACGTTCCAAGCGACCGGCATTTCGCGATGAATGCAGCGGCGTCTGGGTTGCCGACTGCAGCTTCCGCACTCAGCGGATGATCCGGCGAGAGGGCGCAGAACGATGCACCAAACAGCGTGTCAGGCCGGGTTGTAAAAACTTCAATCCGGTCATCCCGGTCCGTCAAGGAGAATTGGACACGCGCACCGGTAGATTTGCCAATCCAGTTGCCCTGCATATGACGGACCTTGTCCGGCCAGCGGTCCAACGTGTCGAGCGCTGCCAACAGATCATCGGCATACTCAGTGATTTTGAGGAACCATTGGGAGAGCTTGCGGCGCTCAACTGGTGCGCCAGAGCGCCAGCCGCAGCCATCAATCACTTGCTCGTTCGCCAGAACGGTGTTCTCAACCGGATCCCAATTGACCCAGGATTCCTTGCGATAAGCCAAGCCCTTGGCCATGAAATCCAAGAACATCGCTTGTTCATGCTTGAAGTATTCGGGCTCACAGGTCGCGAGTTCCCGGCTCCAGTCGTACGACAAGCCCATGCTTTTGAGCTGCGCCTGCATGGTCTTGATGTTTTCACGAGTCCAAGTGCCAGGGTGCACTTTGGCTTCAAACGCGGCATTTTCAGCCGGCAGGCCAAAGGCGTCCCAGCCCATGGGATGCAGCACGTTGAAGCCTTGGGCACGTTTGTATCGCGCTACAACATCACCGAGCGTGAAGTTCCTGACATGGCCCATGTGAATGCGGCCAGAGGGATAAGGAAACATCTCCAGCACGTAATATTTCGGCCGAGACGGATCAGCGACGGCCTTAAAGACTTCACCGTCTTCCCAGCGCGCACGCCATTTTGGTTCCGTTTCGGCGACGTTATAGCGCGCCATCGTTCAATACTCCGGGATAGACGGCAGACGACCGCACCTAAGGCGCAGCGCGTGTTCAAAGTGTTGTGTGAAACTACCGTCTAAACGGCAGCGATCAAGCCCGGAAAATAGGCTGCGGCCAGAAAAGCTCAGCCACGCCCGCCCGCAGAGGATACGCGGAGTTCACGGGCACGCTCCAGAATACGGTTTTCAATGTTGATTGCGGTCTTTTTGTCCAGCGGTGCCGGGCCCCATTGGCCGCCAGCTGCCTGTTCCTTGAACACAGCCACACGCAGGCCATCCGCCCGCAATTGCCGATCCAGAATAAAGACGTTGAGCTTGAAGCGCTCATTGGGCGCTTCTGGCGGTGAATACCAATCCGTAATGATGACGCCGCCAAACGGGTCAGCAGCTGAGAGAGGCATGAACGACACCGTATCGAGCGAGGCCCGCCACAGGAAGCTGTTGACTGCAACCCCTGTGCCACTTCCGCCGCCACCGCCTTCTTCGCTACTATTGCCGCCAAATATATCAATCCCGCCCTTGCCAAAAACCGACTCTGTCGAAGATCGGTCATAAGCATCTGTGCCGCCACGGCTGATGCGCTCCGTTTCGGGGTAATTAGTGCCGTCGCTACTCACATCGCCGCACCCTTGAAGCAGAAACGCCAAGCCGATTGTCGCGCTTAGGGCTGCGATGGTCGTTACGCGCATGTGTTTCGCCTCCAAGATATAGAATTGGCCGAGCCAAGCTTACGCATTATCTAGCGAATTATGGCGATATTTTGAAGGGTTGCCGGTCACAATTCAGTCCATGTGCCCTGCGGCCTCCGAACGCACCATAGGCTGGCGCGGCAAGGATCGCTATCATAGTCTGAGAAACCTATTATCGCAGGAGCGAATACGCCCATGAGTCTCGCCGTCGCCATCCAGATGGACCCCATTGAACCCATTGATATCAATGGCGATTCCTCATTCGTATTGGGCTTAGAGGCTCAGGAGCGTGGCTATACGCTCTGGCACTACCTGCCAAATGCCCTGTCGTTGCGTGATGGCAAAGTGACAGCGCGGGCACAGCGCCTTGAGCTGCGCCGCGAACTTGGCCGCCATTACACAATGGGCGAGCCAGAGATTATTGACCTCTCCACAATGGACGTGGTGCTGATGCGCCAGGACCCGCCGTTCGATATGGCTTACATCACGGCGACACATATTCTGGAGCACATTCACCCCAAAACGTTAGTGGTGAACGATCCAGCCCAGGTGCGGAATGCACCGGAGAAACTGTTCGTCACACACTTTGATGGCTTGCTTCCCCCAACGCTGATCTCATCGGATAAGCAGGCAATTCTGGACTTCCGAGCAGAGCATGAAGATGTGATCGTCAAGCCGTTGTTCGGCAATGGTGGTGCCGGCGTATTTCATATCAAACCTGGTGATGAGAACCTGACCAGCTTGATGGAGCTGTTCACTGAATTCTATCGCGAGCCGATGATAATTCAGAAATATCTCTCCGATGTCCGCAATGGCGACAAGCGCATCATTCTGGTTGACGGTGAAGCCGTTGGTGCCATTGACCGTGTACCGGCAGAAGGCGAAGCCCGTGCGAATATGCATGTGGGCGGGCAAGCGATCAAAGCTGGAATGACGGACCGCGACCGCGAAATCTGCGCCATGATCGGGCCATCCCTGAAAGAGCGCGGCTTGGTCTTTGTCGGTATCGATGTCATCGGCAATCACTTGACCGAAATAAATGTGACCTCCCCGACCGGCATCCAAGAAATCAACCGTTTCGACGGCTCCAAGCTCGAAGCGCTGATCTGGGACGCCATTGAGGCCCGCCTCAACGCCGCCGGCTGATACTGACACGGAGAAGGCAAGCCATGGCCAGCGCTGTCGCCCGCGTCGCAACGATTGCATTTCAGGGGATAGAAGCCGTTGCTGTCGATGTGCAGGCGCATATCTCCGGCGGTGGCGCGCCGACATTCACTGTTGTTGGTTTGCCTGACAAAGCCGTCGCCGAAAGCCGGGAGCGGGTCCGCGCCGCACTCTATGCGCTTGGCCTGGCGATGCCGCTAGAGCGGGTGACGATCAACTTGGTACCCGCAGACTTAGCCAAAGAAGGCAGCCATTTCGACCTGCCGATTGCATTGGCGCTCCTTGCTGCCATGGACGCCGTACCTGCCGAAGCTTTGAAGCAATGGGTCGCGATGGGCGAGTTGGCGCTTGATGGCGCGATCCTGCCCGTTATTGGCACCTTGCCCGCCGCAGTCCACGCCATGACCCGGGAACGCGGGCTGATCTGCCCCGCTGGCAATGGGCCTGAGGCCGCATGGGCCGGGCCGCTAGAAGTACTGGCACCGGAAACGCTGCCCGCCCTCATGAACCATCTAAAAGGCGTGGCAACGCTGACTGCACCAAAAGCCTCTCCGCCAATTAGCAATCAATCGATCCCAGACCTAAAGGACGTACGTGGCCAGGAAGGTGCTAAGCGCGCGCTAGAGACTGCCGCCGCTGGCGGCCATAATCTGCTGCTTGTCGGCCCGCCCGGCTCCGGCAAAAGCATGCTTGCGGCCAGGCTGCCGGGCATTCTACCGCCCTTCACACCAGGCGAAGCGCTGGAGACATCCATGGTCCATAGCGTCGCTGGTACGCTTGGCATTGGCGGCGTGCTGGCAGACAGACCCTTTCGAGATCCGCACCATTCGGCATCTATGCCCGCATTAATCGGCGGCGGCATGCGCGCGAAGCCTGGGGAAGTATCTCTTGCCCACAATGGCGTGCTGTTTCTGGATGAATTGCCAGAATTTCCACGTGGCGTGCTGGAAGCGCTTCGCCAACCGCTGGAAACAGGACGAGCCGTCGTATCCCGCGCCAATAGCCATTACGCCTATCCGGCCCGGTTCCAGTTGATTGCCGCGATGAACCCCTGCCGCTGCGGCCATGCTGACGATCCGGTCAAAGGCTGCCGGCGCCAACCCAAATGCGTCGCGGACTATACCGCTCGTCTCTCTGGTCCGTTACTGGACCGCATCGACATGCGCGTTGAAGCCCCGCGCGTCGCAGCTGCTGATCTGAATTTGCCGCCGCCGACGGAAGGCACAGCCGAAGTGAGCGCCCGCGTCGCCGCCGCCCGGGCGCGGCAGTATGAACGCTACAAGGCGCTGGATCCTTCAGGCCGCACCCGCATCAATGCCTAGGCAGACGGTGAAATTCTAACCGCCGCCGCTAAGGCTGATGACGCGGCACGAACCTTGTTGGAAAATGCTGCGGAACGTCTCCGCCTCTCTGCACGTAATTGCTCAGGAGGTTGGCAGAAAGCGTTCCATACCGTTGAGACTGTCTCTTATACACATCTGACGCTGCCGACGAAGAGGA
>OJFP01001540.1_pt1 | contig 10725 bp, 9 predicted proteins | sample 1594141 | NCBI WGS metagenome assembly OJFP01 (sample SAMN05416843, study PRJEB24817) | seawater metagenome | isolation source: Sea water | place: Canada:Atlantic | collected 2013-07
GGGTTCACTGATCCTGCGCTGAATAATCCTAAAGGTCTTCGTTCATTCTGAGAAAGTTAGTACACTCTTCACCGGAAAGGATTATTCCTGCTTCGCAGACGCATCCGGATCACGCTCTCTTCTCCGTCTTAAATACTAAGGGCATAGTTTATTTATACAATAAATATTAAAACTGTCATCGAATTACCTAACATCTAGAATCCTGAGGATACTCCCGAAGGATCTACAAAACTATTCAAATTCATGAGCAAACAGATCATTATGCTTGTACTCAAACCCCAACTCTTTTTTAATTCTGCTGCCATCTACCAGTTTTTCATCAGTTCCACCGGAATTAAAAGAAGGTGTTTCCAGTCCTGATTTTTCGGCAAGTTTGGTATAGAGTTCTTCTTTGGTTGGATGATGATCGCTGCAAACATTAAAGATCTCGTTCTGGATTTTTTGGGAAATAATAGAAATAGTAGCAGCGATAACATCTTCTCTGTGAACCAGATTTACCGGCGCATCACCATTTGAAATTCCTTCACGTCCGGCTAGATATTTAACGGGATGTCGGTCTGAGCCAAAAAGTCCGCTCAAACGAAGAATGACAGAGTCTGAAATGATTGCTTTTAATTCGCTTTCAGCAGCAAGAATTACATTATCACTTTTCAGATCGGGAAGAGTATCCGATTCCGTAACAATTTCCATCCTTCCTTTATACGCGGACGTGGAACTATACATGATCACTTGTTGGTTTGATGAAGCAAGAAGTTTACTGAGTTTTTGTATGTGATTCGGATACTGAGATCGCTGATCACCTCTTCCCGGAGAAACGGAAATGACAATGGCATCAACTTTGGGAAGATCAGTTTGGATGGCGACATCTTTTTCCAGATCAAAAATGATTGGTTCTATTCCCAAAGAGCGAAGGGAAGAAGCTTTTTCAGCAGAGCGGGTAGTTCCAAAAACATTGATATTTTGAGAGATCAAAGTTGTTGCAAGCTTGGTTCCAACCCAACCGCAACCAATAATTAATACAGAATCTAAATCAGCAGACTTCATAAAAAATTCACAAAAAAGTGAGTTATTAATTAACTGTACATAAAGTAGATAAAATTTCAGGCATGGCTAAATCAAAGACAGGAATATTTTTAGTGAATCTGGGTTCTCCGGATAGTTTTGAACCCGAAGATGTTAAGATTTATCTGAGAGAATTTTTGATGGATAAGAGGGTAATTGATGCACCCGAAATTATCAGAAAGATGATCGTGGAAGGTTTTATTCTCCCCAAACGACCGAAAGAATCCGGAGAAGCTTATGAGTTGATCTGGTGGGAGGACGGTTCTCCATTGATCGTTATCACTGAACAGGTGGAAGCTAAATTGAAGCAAAGACTGGGCGATGATATTCCCGTTAGTATCGGGATGAGATATGGAAATCCATCTATCGAAGCAGGGATTGAAGATCTTCTAAAGCAAAATCCTGATCTTGAAACCGTGTTTTTAGTTCCGCTGTATCCGCAATACGCAATGGCCACGTCAGAAACAGTGATAGAAAAAACCAAAGATGTTATTCTGGCTAAATTCCCACATCTGCATACGGTAATAAAGGATCCATTCTTCAACGATCCGAAATACATCAAAGCGTTGGCGGAAAGCATGAAGCCGTATATCACCGATGATATTGACCATATTCTTTTTTCTTATCACGGAGTGCCTGAGCGTCACATTAAAAAAAGAGATATTACCGGAGATCACTGTCTGAAATGTGAAAACTGTTGTGAAGTAAGTTCGCCGGCTCATCAGTTTTGCTATCGTCATCAGGATCTTATGACCACAAAACAGGTTGTTGAATATCTTGATCTGGATGAGTCCAGATACAGCACGGCTTTTCAATCAAAGTTAGGAGTTGATCCGTGGTTGTTACCGGCTACCGACAAAGAACTTGAACGTCTTGGAAAAGAAGGCAAGAAGAAAGTAGCAGTGGTTTGTCCGGCTTTTGTATCGGATTGTATTGAAACTCTGGAAGAAATCGGCATCAGGGGTAAGGAAGATTTTATTGAAGCCGGTGGTGAAGATCTGGTTTTGATTCCGTGTATCAATGACAATGATCTTTGGATAGACGCTCTTGAAGACTGGAGCAGAAAAGCTTTGGAAATAGCTCCTGAGTTAGAACGCGTTTAAATGAGTACTTCTTCCTCAAATACTATTGCAGTACTTGGAGGAGGTATTTCAGGTTTGTCCACAGCCTGGTATTTGAAAAAGAAAGGTTTTGAAGTAACTCTTTTTGAAGCTCAGGAAAGTACAGGTGGGGTAATTCGATCTGAACCGAATCAATATTCTGTTTTTGATTTTGGTCCTAACACTATTCGTGATAAAACGGGGTCTGTTTCTGAAATGATAAAAGATCTTGGTATTGAAGACAAAGTGCTTTCAATATCTGAGGCTTCAAAAACCAGATTTATTGTTAAGAACCGAGAACTGAAAAAGATAAAGCAGAATCCGATTTCCTTTCTGTTTTCTGATGTGCTTAGTTTGAAGGGGAAGAAAGAGCTTTTTTCCGAACCAATCAGGAAATCATTGAACTCTGATGCTGATGAAAGTATCGGCTCTTTTCTGGAAAGACGAATCGGTAAAGAAGCTGTCGAATATCTTGCAGATCCTTTTTTCTCCGGAATTTATGCAGGGGATATTTATTCGCTCAGCAAAAAAAAAATGATCGGTAAACTAGCTGATTTTGAACAGGAATACGGTTCTATCACTAAAGGATTTCTGAAATCCAGAAAAGGAAAATCATCCTTTAAGCCAAAAGTGATCTCTTTCAAAAAGGGAGTTCAACAATTAACCGATAAACTCACCGAACGTCTGGAAAATTCAATTCTTTATGAAGAAATAAAAAGCCTTCAGGTTCAGCAACGCAATTTTAAGGTGACTACAGCTAAGCAGGATTATAATTTTGATAAGGTTGTAAGCTGTCTCCCCGCCTATGTTTTGAAAGAAGTATTGAAAACAGATGATCAGAAATTGGAAAACAGTTTGTCAGAGATCAACTATTCACCGATGCTTTCAACACAATTGGTATTTAAAAAAGAAGATCTGAATCTGCCTGAAACTGGATTTGGGTTTTTGGTTCCGAGAAAAGAAAACATCAGGTTGCTCGGCGCGATTTGGAAATCAAACATCTTCCTTGACCAAACAGAAGACGAATATGTACATGTAAACCTGATGACAGGCGGTTCTCACGATATAAAAGTGATCGATCAGGATATCAGAAATATTGAGAAAGAAGTGATTGAAGAGTTTTCAGCAATCATGAATGTGAAAGGCGGTGCTGAAATGGTTATTTCAAAATTATGGAAAAAAGCTATTCCTCAATTTCATGCAGGTTTTGCTTCTGTTGAGGAATCAATGGACAGATTTCAGAAAGAAAATGAAGGGTTTTATATCGGAGGAAATTTCCGTTGGGGAGTTTCTGTCTCTGACTGTGTGGACGGAGCGAAAAATTTATCTGAATTCATATAATCTTCACATTCAGATCGTATTTTAGCGTGAATTTGGTCCAAACTATTTTTTAAGCAAATATGAGATTTTCAGCAATAGGTATTTCTCACTGGAAAAGTGAGGTTTCTATTCGTGAGTTATTCTTTATTGATAAACAAAGACGTGAATTTCTGGAGTTCAATACCAGAAATATTCCCGGTGGTGTTATTATTCTGGATACCTGTAATCGAACAGAGCTATATGCGTTTTGCGATCCGGATGTGCTCGTTTCAGCATTATGTAAGGCTACAAATACAGATGCAGACTTTTTTAGTAAACACGGATACAGCTATTCTGAAGAAGAAGCTTATCAGCATTTGTTTAAAGTGGGAGTTGGTATGGATTCACAGGTTCTTGGTGATGTACAGATCATCCAGCAACTAAAAAAAGCTTACAAAGAATCTAAAAAGAATCTTTCAGGTGAATTCCATCAGTTGATGCAAGCCGTTTTTAAAGCTCACAAAAGAGTGCGTACTGAAACTGATTTTGGTAGAGGAATGGCTTCGGTTGGTTTCGTGGCTACTCAATTAGCACTAGATCATTTCAAAGACCTGAGCAATGTCAACATTTTGTTGCTGGGTGCGGGGAAGATGGGCAAAGTGACCTGTAAAAACCTGGTCTCTAACGGAGCTGAGCATATTTCAGTGATCAACAGAACCATAGAGCGGGCTCAAAGTCTGGCATCCTCATTCGATATTAAAGCTCACACTTTTGATGAATTGGAATCTGTGGTTGCAGAATCGGATCTGATCATAACAGCAACAGGAGCAACTTCACCAATCCTGAAAAAAGAGCATTTTCCGGAAGATGGAAAAGCGCGTTTAATATTTGACCTTAGTGTGCCGAGAAATGTAGAAGAAAGTGTTTCTCAAATAGAGAATGTAACTTTGGTTGATATGGATTCTATACATCTCGCAAATAAAGAAGCGATTGAGAATCGTAAGAAGTCAATTCCTGCGGTAGAAAAAATTATTGCCAAGGAATTAGATCAGTATGAGCATTCGATCGAACGAAATAATTACATTCTCCCAAGGATCAAAGAAATCGATCATCATTTGAGTTCCATTACAGATCATGAACTGGATCGCATCAAAAATAAAGTGGATGGAGAAGCCTTTGAGGTCATCGAAAAACTTACCGGACGGATCAAGAAAAAAGTAATGGCAATTCATATCAATCGAATTGAGAATGAATTAGAGGAGCTTCGAAATGAAGCTTAAAATAGGCACACGCAGAAGTAAGCTTGCACTTTGGCAATCAAATCTGGTTGCTGAAAAATTAAACGCCCTCGATGTACAAACCGAGCTTGTTGAGATAGAATCGTTTGGTGATAAGGAACAAGATCTGCCACTTCATAAACTGGGCGACAAAGGTGTATTCACAAAAGCACTGGATGAAGCTTTATTGGATGGCAAAATAGATCTGGCGGTGCATTCACTGAAAGACGTTCCGACTATTTTTGAAGATGGATTACAGCTAAACGCAGTGCTTGAAAGAGCAAATCCCATTGATGTACTTGTAGAGCCATTAAATTACGAGAATGAAAATACGTCCAGAACTATTGCTACAGGAAGTATCAGAAGATCGGCATTCTGGAAGAATAAATATCCTGAAGACGAAGTTGTTGATCTTCGCGGTAACGTACCCACAAGATTAAATAAAGTTGATACTCTTGGTTGGGATGGAGCTATTTTTGCTCACGCCGGTTTAGAAAGATTGGGGTTAGGTGAGAGAATCAGCAAAGAATTACCTTGGATGATATCTGCGCCTTCGCAAGGAGCAATAGGGATAGTTTCTAAAGAAGATTTTAAATATTCTGAAATTGTATCTGTGCTGAATGATGACAACACCAGAATTTGTGTAGATATCGAGCGTGCTTTTTTAAGGACATTGGATGCAGGTTGTTCATCTCCGGTTGGAGCTTTAGCTGAAGTGAAAGATGGTAAGCTGTTTTTTAAAGGAGCAGTTTTGTCCGTTGATGGAAAGCAAAGGGTGGATATTCAGGAAGAGATCGAATTAAGAAATGCGAAAGAAACTCTGGGAGCAGAATTTGCAAAAAAAGTAATCAACGAAGGTGCTGCTGATCTTCTTAATGGTAACTGACATCAGTGCCATGCCAAAGATCCTTTTTACACATAAAATCAAAGCGAAACACCTTGATGAACTAAAACGCGCTAAATTCGAGTTCGCTGATATTCCTTTTATAGATGTTCAGATAAAGGACTTTGACAAAGAAAAAGTCAAAGAGATAAAATCTGATGCTTGGGTGTTTACCAGTAAAAAAGCAGTAAAATCGATAGGCAAAAAGCTGGAAGAACTGGAAATTCCGGAATTCGTTTTTGCAGTGGGATCGTCAACTTCAGAAATGTTGGCCGAACTTGGAATTAAGGCTATAGTTCCTAAAAATTTTACATCAGAGAGTTTAGCTCATGAAATTGCGAAGTACCCGATAAAGAATGCGATCCATTTTTGCGGGAACTTGAGCGATTCAAAGCTTGAAGATTTATTACAGAAAGAAGGATGTTTAGTTAAAGAGATCGAAGTCTATGAGACTCTATTGACACCAAGTTCAGTAGATCTTTCAGAGTTTGACGCTGTGGTTTTTTTGAGCCCAAGCGCATTTAATTCCTTCTGTAAACGCAATAACCCGGAAAAATTGAAAACGGTATTTTGCATCGGAAGCACTACAGCAGAAGCTGTTAAAAAATCATACGAAAGGCTTATTGTTACACCGGATAATTTCACATTTGCTGACTTGGTAGAAACTATAAATCAAAAATATAAGAATGTCATTTCCTGAACTTAAAAATACTTTATTTCTGGATACTTTAGCCGGAAAGGAAACTCCCAGACCTCCGGTTTGGATGATGCGTCAGGCTGGAAGATATTTGCCGGAATACATGGCAATTAAGGAGAAGTACGGCTTTTTTGAAAGAGTGAAAACTCCTGAATTGGCAAGTGAAATAACCATTCAGCCAATCGATATTGTAGGAACAGACGCTGCTATTTTGTTTTCGGATATTCTTGTACTGATCGAATGTCTGGATATTGAAGTACAACTGAAACCGGGTTTCGGACCTTATCTGCCGGATCCAGTTCGTACTGCAGAAAGAGTGGATCAGATAAAGATCATTCCGGCGGAAGAACAACTTAGCTATGTATATGACGCACTGACTTTAACTCGTAAGGAATTAGATGGCAGAGTGCCGCTGATAGGATTTGCAGGTGCTCCGTGGACATTGTTCTGTTATCTGGTTGAAGGTCAGGGATCTAAAACTTTTTCTACTGCAAAATCATTTTTGTTTTCACAGCCAAAAGCCGGGAAAAAACTGCTGGAAATGATGACAAAAATAACGATCAACTATCTTCATCAGCAGGTAAAAGCGGGAGCGCAGGCATTACAGATTTTTGAATCCTGGGCAGCTGCTTTGGGACCGGATGATTTCAAGGAATACGCACTTCCTTGTTTGAAGGAGATTGCAGCAGAAGATTATGGCGTTCCATTGATCATGTTTTGTAAAGATGCAGAATGGGCTTATTCCGAATTCAGCGAACTTAATGTAACCGGGCTGGGAATCGGCTGGGGATGCATTCCTGAGAAAGCTCGTGAGTTTGCCAACGGAAAAGTAGTTCAAGGGAACTTCGACCCTTCAAAATTGCTGTGTGATCCTGAAGTCATTCAAAACGAAGCTACTGAGATGATCAACAGATTCGGTCCGCAAAATTATGTTGCAAATCTTGGCCATGGGATACTTCCAAATGTCCCTGTCGAAAACGCAAAAGCTTTCGTAGACGCAGTGAAAAATTACAGATCGTAATGAGCAATTTGGTTTCTAAAAAAGAGGAGTTCATAAAATTTGTTTCTGATGTTCAGGAACATATTTGCGAAAAAGTGGAAGCCATCGATGGAACAGCTAAATTTCAAATTGATGACTGGACCAGAGACGGATTTGGATATGGAAGCACAAGAGTTATAAGCGATGGTTCGGTAATTGAGAAAGGCGGGGTAAATTTCTCAGTTGTGGGTGGAGAACTTCCCAAAGCGCTGCAGGAAAAGTTTGATGTTGATGAAGCCAGTTTTTTTGCTTCCGGAATTTCATTAGTTCTGCATCCTCAAAACCCATTTGCTCCAACGGTTCATGCCAATTACAGATATTTTGAGTTATACGATCGTGAATCTGAGACGCTGAAAGATCTTTGGTTTGGTGGCGGAGCTGATATGACGCCTTACTATTTGTTTGATGAAGACGCTGTTCACTTTCATAAAACGCATAAAGATATCTGTGATCAATTTGACGAGAGTTTCTATCCTAAGTTTAAAGAAGAGTGTGATAACTACTTTCTGAATCACCACAGAGAAGAATCCAGAGGAATCGGCGGGATCTTTTTTGATTATATGCGACCGAAGGAAGAGATGTCGTCCCATGATCTATTTGAATTCGCTAAAACTGCCGGATTCGGATTTACAGATGCCTATCTTCCGATCCTGAAACGAAGAAAGGATATGAAATTTACTGAGGAGCAACGCTATTGGCAGGAAATACGACGTGGCCGATATGTGGAATTCAATTTGATTCACGACAGAGGAACACTTTTTGGTCTTAAAACAAAAGGACGTATTGAATCCATTCTGATGAGTTTGCCACCAAGAGTGCGATGGGATTATAACTTTACTCCCGAAAAAGGATCAGAAGAAGAACGATTATTGGAACGACTGAAGAATCCTGTTAATTGGGTGGGCAAGTAGTCATTCCGCGGCGTAAGTCTGGAATGACATCACAAAAGAAACAGACAGAATATTATATTGGACTGAAGTTTTAAAAAAATTTAGAAGATCAAATATGAGTTTTCCAAATACACGACTTAGACGACTTAGAACAAATCCTGCTATCAGAGCGATGGTTGAGGAGAATTCACTGAGTCCGGCCGATTTTATAGCTCCGTTATTTATTGTTGAAGGAAACGGAGTGAAGGAAGAGATCGAAAGCATGCCCGATTATTTCCGTTATTCGCTTGATAGATTACAACCCGAACTGGATGAGTTAGAAGAAGTTGGAATCAGGTCGGTTTTGCTGTTTGTGAAAGTTCCGGATGAGAAAAAAGATAACAAAGGAACAGAAGCTCTGAATGATTCGGGATTAATGCAGGAAAGCATTCGTTTTATCAAAGAATCGCATCCTGATTTTTTTATAATGACGGATATAGCTTTGGATCCATATTCTTCATACGGTCATGACGGAATTGTAGAAGATGGAGAAATTCTGAATGACGAAACCGTGGAAGTTTTAGCAGAGATGTCGGTAAGCCATGCAAAAGCCGGCGCTGATATGGTGGCTCCATCTGATATGATGGACGGTAGAATCGGAGAAATACGAAAGGCATTGGATGAAGCCGGATTCTCAAACACAGGAATAATGGCGTACAGTGCTAAATACGCATCTTCTTTTTACGGACCATTCAGAGATGCATTGGATTCCGCTCCGGGATTCGGAGATAAGAAAACCTATCAAATGAATCCTGCGAATTTACAGGAAGCACTTCGTGAAGTAGAGCAGGACATAGAAGAAGGAGCAGATATCGTGATGGTAAAACCGGGGATGCCTTATCTGGATGTAGTAAAAGCAGTATCAGATAAATTCAATATTCCTGTTTCAGTCTATAATGTTTCCGGAGAATATGCCATGATAAAAGCAGCGGCAAAGCAAGGCTGGCTGAACGAAGAAGAAACTATGATGGAATCACTTCTGGCATTTAAACGAGCAGGCGCAGATCTGATAGCGACCTATTTTGCTAAAGAAGCCGCAAAGATCATCAACAGATAATTTTGAAAAGAAGGAGCGTATCGCATACGCTCAAATGAAAACAGAGTATATAATTACCCATGGAAAACACCAACAGCAAAGCATTATTCGAACGAGCGCAAAAAGTAATTCCGGGTGGAGTAAATTCACCGGTTCGGGCATTTAGTAGTGTAGGCGGATCTCCGGTTTTTATAAAGCGTGCAGAAGGTGCTTATCTTTTTGATGAGGACGGAAACAAATATATAGATTTTATTGGTTCGTGGGGACCAATGTTACTCGGTCATGCTGATCCTGATATTGTAGATGCTGTTCGTGAAACTGCCTTGGGATCAACTTCTTTTGGTGCTCCAACTCAGTTAGAAGTTGAAATGGCAGAATTGATCACAAGCTCCGTTCAGGGAATTGATAAGATCAGAATGGTAAATTCGGGAACGGAAGCAACCATGAGCGCTATTCGTGTTGCTAGAGGATTTACAGGTAAGAATAAGATCATCAAATTTAAAGGATGTTACCACGGTCATGGCGATTCTTTCCTGATCGAAGCCGGAAGCGGCGCGTTGACGATGGGGCAGCCAAGCAGTCCGGGCGTAACGGAAGGAACAGCAAAGGATACATTAAATGCTGATTACAATGATATCAACTCCGTAAAAGAATTAGTTGAAGCCAATAGTGATGATATCGCAGCGATCATTTTAGAGCCCGTTGCCGGAAATATGGGATGCATTCCACCCACAGATGGATTCCTTCAAGACTTAAGAACTTTATGTGATGAACATAATATCGTGTTGATCTTCGATGAAGTAATGACCGGATTTCGTGTTGATTTCGAAGGAGCTCAAAAAGTGTATGGAGTGACAGCCGATCTTGTGACTTATGGAAAGATCATCGGCGCAGGACTTCCCGTTGGTGCTTATGGTGGAAAGAAAGAGATCATGGAATACGTTGCACCAACCGGACCTGTTTATCAGGCGGGAACACTTTCCGGAAATCCATTAGCAATGGCTGCGGGTTTGACTATGTTAAAGAAGTTGAAGAATAATCCTGATGTCTATGAAGATCTGGAAAGAAAGTCAGTCCGAATTGCAGAAGGAATGACAAAAACCTTGGAAGCTCACGGAATTACATTTACAGCAAACAGAGTGGGCTCGATGATCGGTTTATTCTATTGTGAAGGACCTGTGACTTCATTTGCGGATGCTAACCGAACAGACAAAGAATTGTTCAGCAAGATATTCCACGGAATGCTGAAACGAGGTGTGTACTTACCACCATCCCCGTTCGAAGCTTTTTTCTTATCCAATGCACTTAGTGACGAGGATATAGAACTTACTTTAAATGCTTTTGAGGAAACTATAGAAGCTGTCTCTTATACACATCTCCGAGCCCACGAGACCTCTCTACAT
>OJFP01001546.1_pt1 | contig 10682 bp, 9 predicted proteins | sample 1594141 | NCBI WGS metagenome assembly OJFP01 (sample SAMN05416843, study PRJEB24817) | seawater metagenome | isolation source: Sea water | place: Canada:Atlantic | collected 2013-07
CCTTTTCCATCATCGCCTTGGAAATGCCCATGGCGTTTATCGGATAGACCGCCTTGTCGGTGCTCAGACAGATCACCTTGCGAATACCGCACTGGATCGCCGCCTCGAGCACGTTATCGGTACCGACCACGTTCGTCTTGACCGCCTCCATGGGGTGGAACTCGCAGGACGGCACCTGCTTCAGCGCCGCTGCGTGGATCACGAAATCAATGCCGCGGATCGCCTGGGACAAACGCTCCCGGTCACGCACGTCACCGATGAAGTAGCGCAGCTCAGAGGAGTTATACTGCTGCTGCATATCGAACTGCTTCAGCTCATCCCGGGAATAGATAACGACCCGGGCGGGCTTATGCCGCGCCAGCAGATTTTTCACATACTTCTTGCCGAAGGAGCCTGTGCCCCCAGTGATCAAAATCGACTTGCCGTCAAACATTGCTCAAACCCTAACCTCTAAACCTGCACCGGCCCTATTGTAGCGCCTTCAGATAGTCAATGATCGTCTGACGCAATGCTGTATCCTGAATGCCTTCAAACGCCATCGAAGTGCCTGGAATTGACGCTGCCGGACTGGCCAGGAATGCATCGAGCGCCGCGTCATCCCATACCCCGCCCGCCGCCTTCAGCGCATCAGAATATTGCCCGCCAGGGAGGCTCGCCTTCGCCCGCTCATGGACCTCCCAGAGCGATATCCGGTCCGGTCCGGCGATGCCCGGATCAAGGTCATGGCAGGCGCGGCATTGTTCTATCGTATCCTGGGCGTCCTCTGGCAATTTCGCCGCCAAGAGTGCTGATTGGGCAGGTGCCATGTCCGTCATCAGGAACATCAACTTGCCGCTATCCGTCCAAAGCGCCACCCGGCCATCGTCCAACATTTGGATATCGCGCAGTCGGTCACCAATGCGGATTGGTTCATCCAAAATGACCCGCCCTTCGCGGATATGCAGGCGGTGCAGCGTTTCCTGCTTCAGGCTGGCGACCATCAGGTCCCCATCCCAAAGCGGCGCAAAATCCTGGAGCTCAATCACATTGCTGATGCCGATGGATAGTGAATAGGCAAGCACCGGCAGACTATAGCCATCGTGCCGCCCCTGCTGCTGCCAAGCGCAGGTTCCACAATCCCTACCATATGTGGCAACAGGCCAACCGTAATCCGCACCTTTACGGATCAGATTGACTTCATCACCACCAGCAGGTCCGTGCTCTGTCGACCAGATGCGCCCATCCTCAGCAATCACGAGCCCCTGAGGGTTGCGATGGCCAATAGAGAATATTTCTGTGACGCCATTGGCTGGATCAACGACATGCAGTTTGCCGTAGGAGTTTAACGGGTCAGCGGTGGAGATATCTCGCTTCACGCCGTCATTCTTGAAGTCACCAACAGTGAAAAGAATGCGCCCGTCCGCCATCTCGATCATTCGCCCGCCCGCCTGATGGCCAGCGAAGGGTTTCCGCTTGATGCCGCTCAGGGGCATACAGGGCGTGGAACTGAAGAGTGTCTGCCAAGGGCCAACCTTTGGCACGTCCCCAGCCGTAAAATCCGCGATGACCAAGTGCAGCTTCACGCATTTCGCAGCATCATCCCAGCGGGTATGGGTCGCTGCCAACCGCTTGCCATCGCGCAGCAGCAGCAAATCATGCAGCCGCATGCCGAGGCCCGCATAACCGACATTGCGCCCGGGCTTAATGGCATAGCCTTCGGATATGGCGTGGGCCTCAAATTGAACTTGATTGGTGTCGAGGCTGATTTGCGTTGCGGTTAGCTTTGGCTCAGCGTTGCGCTCATCAAAAAAGTGGAAGCGCCCGTTCCGCTCAGCGATCAGCATGCCGCCTGGGATTGGTTGGATTGCACCAGCCCCGCTGACAAATTCATCGGCCATCGCGGCAACAGCGTAGGATTTGAGCTTCAACCGTAGGAGCGCCGTTTGGATCGCGGTTTCAGACTGGATCGGCTGCACGCTGGTCGCCAGCGGATTATACTTCACCAACAGCCGCAGTTTATCGACGGTGAACGTATTCGTGTAGACGAGCCCCGCTACAGTCAACATCGCGACGAGGCCGAAAAGGCCAAGACCTGTCAGAATACGGCGTAAAAGACGGAACACTGGGGCAGGCGTCCTGGTTCTAGCGGGCTAACGTGCGCTCGGTTCTCACGCCCTCCCGCACCTGTCAACCCGTCAGACGGGCCGGTCGCCCTTAACTGTCACCCGGTAACCAGACCGCACGTTCGGGAAATAATCCCACATGGCGATGTGCTGGACACAGCGGTTATCCCAGAATGCGATGGAATTCTTCTGCCACTTGAACCGAACCTGCCAGTGCGGCCGGTTGTTATGGGCATACAGGAACCGCAGAATCGCATCCGCTTCATCCCGTGGCAGGTCTTTGATGCCAACTGTGAACACCGGGTTCACGAAGATCGCCTTCTTGCCGCTAACCGGGTGGGTGCGGATCAACGGATGTTCAGAACGCGGAAACACGCGGTCATCTTTCCGGCCATCCCGTTGCGCGCGGTCATGATAATTGGGGTTGCCGTCATGGATGGCGGTCAGGCCTTCCAAATACTCTTTCATCTTGTCAGACAGCGCGTCATAAGCCGCATACATGCTGGCAAACAGCGTATCGCCGCCTTCCGGCGGAATTGTGTGCAGGCGGAGGATCGAGCCCATCGGCGGCTCTGGATCGCAGGACACATCGGAGTGCCAGCGCTCGCCCGCAATCTGCTTAGCGTTTTCATCCGCATGGATTGTCAGCACGTCCGGATGGCCTTCAGGGCCTGGGGCGGAGGGGTGCACATGCAGATCACCGAACTTTCGTCCGAAATCCTTGTGTTGATCCAGGGTAATGTCCTGGTCACGGAAGAAGATCACCTGATGTTCGATCAACGCGTCGTGGATTTTAGAAAACGCTCGATTGCCTAGCGGCTTCGACAGATCTACGCCGTGTATTTCAGCGCCAAGCGTCGGTGTTACGGGGCGGACATCAATTTCCTCATAAGGCATCGGTCATCTCCTGCGGTCTTATGACTCTCCCCGCTGTCTTCCCCCTCACCCTGATCCCTCTCCCCCCGTTGGGGGGCGAGGGGACCCTCACTAAAGCCTTCTCTGTTGTTTCTTGAACCCTCGCCCCCCAACAGGGTGAGAGGGCAGGGTGAGGGGGGACGGTAGCGAGCCGGTTACAATTCTAACAAAAAGTCTGCGCTAACCCTTAGCTGAGGTCAAATGCCGCCAGTCGGCCTTGGCTGGAAAGCGTGACATAGGCTTGGCCGCCAGCATCAAAGCAGATATTCGTCGGCAGTAAATCCGGCATCGGATAATAGGTAACGTCTCCATCAGGCGAGACGCGCGTCAAGCCGTTCGGGATCGTCCCAATCCAAACATCGCCCGCCGCATCAACGGCAAGACTATCGAACATATGGTAGCCCGTTGGGTTAGCGAGAAGTCGCCCTGGCTGCCAAGGTGCCGGTCCTGGCGAGCGGTCAATCTTACCCGGGCTGACAATATCAAATGCCCAAAGCCGCCCCGTCGGCGTTTCCGCCACATAGAGCGTGTCGCCATCAGGCGACAGGCCAATGCCGTTCGGCCCTTCCATCGGCGCCCAAACGCGGTTGATGTCGGAGCCGTCGGCCTGAGCATAATAGACGCCGCCCCGGTCCCGATCATACTTGCGGGACTTGCCGTGGTCCGTGAAATAGAAGCCACCCGCTGCATCAAACACCAGATCATTCGGTGCGATCAGCGGACGGCCGTCGCATTCCCGGTAAAGCGTTTCGACTACACCCGTCTCCAGATCAATGGCGTCGATCCACCCCGTCGCTGCGTCTTCCTCACCATGCCCAGGCAGAATCAAGCCATCAGAATGATGGAATGCCATGCCGCCATTGTTGCAGATGTACACCCGGCCATCCGGCCCAAGCGCAGCGCCATTTGGACCACCGCCCGTATCCGCTAACGTAGAAACCACACCATCGGCGCTAATGCGAGACACCCGCCCAGCCTCAATCCCAACCACAAGAAAGCTGCCGTCAGCCAATGCGATAGGGCCTTCTGGGAAGCAAAGGCCAGTTGCGACATCCCGCAAATTGCGCTCACTCAAAGGTTTGGCTCCGGAAGAATGTGTTGCCTGGCGTCGGCAAGCCGTCAATGAAGCTTGGGCTGGCGATTTGGATGACCGTTGGACAGCTAAGATCCCTGCATTCTGGCCCTCGGTCTATCCACATATGCAGGTCCCATATACGGGGATGCCAAACAGACCGACTGGGCGTAATGCCTAACGCAATCGCATTTGCAGTATCCGCCATCACGACCACCCGGGTTTCGCCGCGAACTCCCTCCCGTCCGGGCGGTGTTGGCAGAAAACCGCCGTTATTCAAATGAAACCCAGCCTCGTGCACAAACCAGTGCTTTGAGGGTACGCATCTGAGGCTTGGCCGCCTGCGGACATCACGCTGGGTTTGCGCATAAGCCCATCCGGCCAGTCGGTAGGGGCCATCTGGGACGCCGTCCCTTAGTCGCCGGACATACTCGCGGCGCGTTTCATTCACACGCGCCATTGGCCTCGGCGCATACATAGCAAGGTCAGGCGGGCCAAATCGCACTGTGTTTGCACTAGTGGCGACCTCTGTTTTCGCCATTGTGAAGCCCATATTCCTAAGGCTCACCATCAAATGAGTTGGCACAGTATAGCCGCGCAGAGGGAGAACTACCTCTGGATTCCGAACCAGCAGGCTTTGAGCCATGGTTCGCAATAGCAACAAATCAAGATCCGTATCCGCCTGCGCGCAGCCAATCGTTTTTTCACTCAACGGCGATACAGCGACCTCAGTTTGCTGCGGCTGATTGATGGCAAGCCGACGATAGAAAACCTCCCACTGGACAAACAAGCTGTCGCCCCGCCGTGCGGCCCCAGCTACGGGATTGGCGCGCCATTCTCTGCTTGCTTGATCGAATACAGCGGTGACGCGATGCGCTTGGTCGCGGCCCGGCCAGTGGTGGCGTGCGAACGTGGCGTCAACGCGGATAATTCTGACCCCAGTTGCAGCCAAAATCGGCAGCATGCGCGCTTTTAAAACGCGCGGTTCATCGTCGATCCAATTGCCGGTCACGTCCCGAATTTGCGGCGTTTGGGCGAAAGCTGCTGTTTGCAATAATGCGCCGAGCAAGAGCGCCACAAGGGCAAGGGTCAAGCGTTTGATCATGGATTGTCAGCGTCCCAACAGTCGCCAATGCCGAGTGCGCGCAATTCATGGCGGGCGATTTCGTTTTTGGTCATGGTGCGGGGGAATTCAGCGACGAATTCGATGTAGCGGGGTGTTTTGAAGTAGGCGATATGCTCCCGGCACCACGCGACTAAGTCCTCTGGTGGAGGTTGATCCGCACCTGCGACGACCTCCACATAGGCCTTGATATCTTCCTCACCCAATTCAGACGGCACGCCCACGACGCCGTAGTCCTGTACGGCAGGATGGGCAGTCATGGCTTTTTCGACCTCGAACGCGGAAACGTTTTCACCGCGCCGGCGGATCCAATGCGCCTCCCGCCCAACGAAATACACATAGCCATCCGCATCCAGATAACCCAGATCGCCAGAGTGATACCAAAGGTTCCCCCATGCCGCGATTGTCTCATCCGGTTTGTTGATATAGCGCTGCATCACGCTGTTCGGCACGGTGGGGCGGATCAAGATCTGGCCCGTTTCGCCCTGAGGCAGCGGATTATCCTCATCGTCCACGATCAGGAATTCCGCCCAGCCATGGGGCCGCCCACAGGACCCTTGGCGACGGTCGTGCAGCGCTCACTGCACAGCAGCACGCCCATCTCCGTCATGGCGTAGACTTCCAGCATCGGCGTGCCGAAGCGGGTCTCGAATTCCTCTTTCAGTTCCCGGCGTACCTGGCTCGCCGCAATACCAACGCCGACGCGAGCCTTGTACTGTTTGTCTAATGGCGATTCCGGCGCCAGTAGCAGCACGGACATCATCGTTCCCAACGGATCAAGGATGGTCGCACCGTATTTCCGCACGATGTCCCAGTATTTGGAGGCGCTGAACCAGCGATCCATAACGCCCGTCATACCGCAATAAAGCGGCCCCGTGACGCCGAATTGCTGGCCGCCAATATGGAAGAAATGGGAGTTTGCGTAGTGGACATCATCCTCTGTCGCATCCGCAATTTCTTGGTAACGCATGGCCGCGGCGATGTAATAAAGATGCGGTGCCAGCACGCCCTTCGGCATGGAAGTGGAGCCGCCGGTGTAGACGATGCATACGGGGTCCGTCATGCCAACGTCGGCGTCCGGCAGTGTCTCGTCGCCCTCAATCAATCCATCCAACAGCCCCGCACCCGGCACACATGCAGGATCGCCATGGACGAAGACCTCTGGCGTGATTTCTAGGCTGGGCTTGGCGTCGTTGAATACGGGCGCCAATGCCTCATCAACAACGAACAGTTTGGCACCCGTGTCATTCAGGCTGTAGGTCAGATCATCCTTGGCCAGTGACACATTGAGAGAAGCGTAGACAGCACCAATCTTAGCGCAGCCGAACCAGAGCAAAGCCTGTTCGACCGCGTTATACATAAAGGTCGCGACCACATCGCCTTTGACCAAACCCCTGGCCAGCAACTGATTGGCGACACGGTTGGAGAGCCGATCCGCATCCGCATAGGTCAGCACTTCGTCCCGGCAGATCAGCAGCGGCTTGTCGCCGTATGCCGCCCGCATGACCACCAGGTCACGAAGCGTGGTTGCGTGCGGTGTACGGCCCAGGATATCCACCATGACGCTTGCCCGTTACCCGGCTTTTTGAATAGCGCGGACTTTCTGGTAGCCATCCCGCGCGAGGCAGGCCTTCAGCCATTTGTCCATGTTCGGATAGGCCGAAAGATCAAGCCGCGCTGTCGCCGCCCAAGCCAACACACTGGCGACGTTCAAGTCTGCGATGGTGAAGCGCCCGCCCATCAAATAATCCCGGTTCGCCAGATGTCCATTAAGCGCTTTGAAGGGGCGCGCCAATTCTTCCATGCATTCAGCGACGATGGCCGGGTCTTTCTCATATCCCATAGCACCAAGCGTGTGGAATAGCGCACGGAGGACGGCTTTCTCTGTTTCTGTGACCACCCACAGCGACCATTGATCGTTAGTCGCATCCTCTGCCAAGTCCTTCGGTGCCAAATCGCCACCAGCTTTCTTGGCGATATAAGTGTTGATCGCCAGGCTTTCGAACAGCACGAAATCACCGTCTACCAGCACTGGGATACGGCCATTTGGGTTGACGGCCAGGAATTCAGGCGTACCCGTTTCCTTCCGCATCACCACGTTAATCCGTTCGTATGGCAGGCCGGTTTCCTCCAGCGCCCAGATATTGCGGGCGGCGCGACTGCCGGGAATGCCGTAAAGCTTCATGGTCATGGGTCAGGCTTTCAATTTGTTTGGGCGATAGGGTCAGGTTTCTTCCGCTGCAAACTTCTTGCGGGCTTCCGCCAGTGCAGCGCGCGCACCGGGCATGTGCGGGTTAATTTCAAGCGCTGCTTCAATCCAGCGGATAGCGCCGTCCCAGTCTTCCAGCGTCATGTAGATCATGCCAAGGCCAGAGAGCGCGCCATAATGACGTGGCTCTAACTTCAGCACTTGGGCGCAGTCCGCGACGGAGCCTTCAAGGTCCCCGGTGAAGAATTTCAGCGTGGCGCGCTTATTCCAGGCCTCGGCGAAGTCTGGGTGGCGCTTAATGGCTTCGTTGAATGCACCCATCGCCACATCAATCCGGCCCCGGTTCATGGCAGACGCACCCAGCGTCAGCAGTGATTCCGTGCGGTCGTCTTCATGGCGCAGCCAGGCTTGCCAGATTTCGCGGTCCAGTGCCTGGCCAGCATGGACATTCGGCGCCGCCTGCAATTGCTTGAACAGGCCATCCAACACCGGGTCATTCTGATCGGCGGTTGCATGCATTGGCGCCAGCATGATCGTAGCTGAAAGCGCGGCGAAAAGCGGAAATGCGCGCGTCAGATATCCCATGGCGACCATTCTGGCGCCATTTTAGGCGTTACGCCAAGAGAAACTCAGCGCCGCATTCTTCAGCGACTGCGCGGGTTTCTTCAATCAGCATATCGGCGACAGGAATGCCAAGGCGCGTGCGCTCCTCCGTTTCCCTTACTTCAGGGTCGCCTGCCACCATGACCGGCTTCGACGGATCCGCTGGCGGCGTGGCGCGCAACATGTCCATCATTCGATCCATATCGTCCTCGAATTCGCCATCGGCGCGGACAAGACTTGGGTCTATCGCGAAGAAGAAATGGCCAACGTCATAGTCGGTATGTTTGGGGCGGCCTTCGTCGTCCACACCGTCTGCCCAAGCGCCAGTCAACACGGCGCACAGGATTTCAACCATCGTGCCGAGGCCATAGCCTTTATGCCCGCCGCGTTCACGATCACCGCCGAGTGGTAATTGGCGCCGGGCTGCGTGGGCGATATCGGCATTGGTGGTGGATTGGCCATCTTCATCCAACGCCCAACCTTCTGGGATCGCTTTGCCCAGGCGCTTGGAGATCGTGAGCTTACCAAACGCCACCGTCGTCGTCGCCATATCCAGGGAAAATGGTGGGTTCTTAGTTGCTGGTGCCGCAAACGCAATCGGGTTCGTGCCAAGCATGGCTTCTAGCCCAAAGGTTGGCACCATGGCAGCACCGGGCGCATTGGTCATGGCCATGCCGACCATACCCATTTCTGCGGCCATGCGGCTGTAATATCCAGCCGCACCAAAATGATTGGAATTGCGCACGCCGACAGCAGCAACCCCACAGGCCCGCGCTTTCTCGACCGCGAGCTTCATCGCCATAACAGACGGCGGATGGCCGATGGACCGGTCCGCATCAATCAGCGCCACCGCCGGTTTCTCACGAACGATTTTGAGATCCGGCTGCATGTTCATAATGCCGCGTCTGCGCCTGTCGGCGTATGACGGCAGCATGCCAAGGCCGTGGCTGTCCACGCCGGAAAGGTCCGTCGCGACCATGACTTCGACCGTTGTAGCGATACGGTCTTCGGCCATGCCCCAGGTCCGGAATACGGCTTCAAGCTGACGGCGGATCACATCCGCCGGAATGCGTTTCACGCCGGCCATGGGGTTGGTTCCTTCGGATATCGGTTCATAAGCCGCTGACCGCACTTCTTTCCCAAAGCCCAATCCATTTCGGAAAGTCTAGTCAGGACAAAAGTGCGGTCAGCGGAAAATGAGAGAAGCCTTAGTGGCTGATCTTTGGCTCAAGCGTTTTAGCCTGCTCGACCCACTTCTCAACCTGGCTTTCAGACGGCGTTTGGCGCGTCAGCTTCTTGGCCTCGTTCACCTCTTTCATCTTGGCGGCGAGGTTATCAGCGCGGCGCATCTTCAGCTCTTTGACGGTATCGACGCCAGCAGCTTCCAACAGTTCTGAATATTCTTCACCAACGCCGCTAATGCGCATCAGATCAGCCATATTCGCCCATTTCAGCAGTTGGGATTCTGTCAGGCCAGTGTCACCAGCCATGGCTTTGCGGCCTTTTTTGTCGGCGCATTTGTCCAGCAGGTCATCGGTCGTGTTGATGCCAGCTTTGCCCAGCGTCTCGCCGTATTTTGGGCCAATGCCTTCGATTTCGGTAATCTTGTAGGCCATGTCTCGCCTTCCTCATTGATTGGTTATGCGTGTTTACTGCACTCTTCCCCAACAATTGCAGCGCGCATGGACATTTTTCTTAAGGTGCATTCCGCCGTGGGGCAAGCAGTTAGCGGTTATTCGCCACCTTCCCGAAGCTCCACCCGCCGGATTTTACCAGATATAGTTTTCGGCAATTCATTCACGAATTCAATCACCCGCGGGTATTTATAGGGTGCGGTCAGGTCCTTGCAGAAATCCTGAATTTCTTCAGCCAGCGCCGGGCTGCCATTCCGCCCATCCGCCAGAATGATGAACGCCTTGACCACCTGGCCACGGATCGGGTCTGGATGGCCCACAACCGCACTTTCCATAACGGCTGGATGCTCCAGCAGCGCCGATTCCACTTCAAACGGGCTGATGCGGTACCCGGCAGACGAAATCAAATCATCCGCGCGGCCAACAAACCAAAGGTAGCCGTCCGTATCTTTTCGGGCCGTATCGCCGGTGTAGTACCAGCCGTTGCGGAAGGCATCCTGGTCAACGCCGCCGTCTGATTTCAAATAGCCATTGAACAGGCCCGGCGGCCAAGCCCCGCCCGTATCTGTGCGGACGGCGATATGGCCAACTTCTTCCGGTGCCAAGCGGTTGCCGTCATCATCCACCACATCGATATCGAAACCAGGAACCGGCTGGCCCATGGAGCCAAACTTGGTTTCCTGGCCAGGGAAGTTGGCGACGATATTGATTGTTTCCGTCTGGCCATACCCGTCGGCAATGACAGTCCCCGTATGCGTTTCCCAATAGCGGATAACTTCGGGGTTCAGCGGCTCCCCCGCACCCAAGCAACGGCGAAGGCTGGAGACATCATATTTCGACAAATCCTGCTGCGCGAACAGGCGATAGACCGTGGGCGGCGCGCAGAAGGTCGTCACCTGCAGGTCTTTGATCATGTTCAAATGCTGGTCCACATCGAAGCCCTTGCCGTCAAACAGCACAATTGTGCAGCCCAGCAGCTGTCTCTTATACACATCTCCGAGCCCACGAGACCTCTCTACATCTC
>OJFP01001547.1_pt1 | contig 10680 bp, 10 predicted proteins | sample 1594141 | NCBI WGS metagenome assembly OJFP01 (sample SAMN05416843, study PRJEB24817) | seawater metagenome | isolation source: Sea water | place: Canada:Atlantic | collected 2013-07
CACTATCCTCTTCGTCGGCAGCGTCAGATGTGTATAAGAGACAGATTCTAAACGCTCGTTAAGTTATGCTACTTTTTTTAATCTAGATACCATAGAAGCTTCTTCTTTTAGTCTTCAAGATGATACATACACAGAAAACAAGGTCACAAATTTTAATGAAAAGAACAATTTAAATGATTCTTTTTATGATGATTCTAAAGAGCTAAGTTTTATTTATCCCAAACTAGCTAAAGGAAGTAAAACACAGTTAAAACTACAATACAATATTAAAAACCCACGGTTTTTAAATGCCTTTTTCTTTGGAGATTTTTATCCTGTAATTCGCAATAAAGTAACCATTATTGCAGACAAAGACATAGAGCTTATCTTTAAACCATTTCATCTAGAAAATACTCCTAAAATTACCTTTAAGAAGAAGAAAAAAGGGAAAAACTATGAATATACATGGTCTCAGCTAAATAGCAAAAAATTTGACATTGAAGCAGATGCTCCAAGCTACAGATCTATTTTACCTCACATTATACCAATTATTACTTCTTATAAAGAAAATAATGAAACTAAAAAATTATTAGATGGTGTTGGCGGTCTTTATTCATGGTATTATTCTTTGGTAGAAAACATTAACAAAGAAGATACAGACCCAGAGTTGGAGGCACTAGTTGCAGAACTCATCAAAGGAAAAACATCTGATCTAGAAAAGGTAAAAGCACTGTATTATTGGACCCAGAAAAACATAAAATACATTGCATTTGAATATGCCCTTGGAGGTTTTATTCCAAGAGAAGCTAATGATGTATTTCAAAAAAAATACGGAGACTGTAAAGACAATTCTAGCATACTTTATAAAATGTTAGAAATAGCTGGCTTAGAAGGAAATCTAACTTGGATTGGCACACGTAAAATACCCTATACCTATGAAGAGGTTCCAACACCGGCAGTAGACAACCACATGATTTTATCTTATGAATACAATAATAAAACCTATTATTTAGACGCTACAGGAAGGTATATACAAATAGACTACCCGTCTTCTTTTATTCAAGGAAAAGAAGCTTTAATTGCAAATGGAAAGAGCTATAAAATTAAAAAAATACCAGTAATTGCAGCCAATTTAAATACAATAACAGACAGTACCTACCTAAAAATTTCTGGCAGAGATATAATAGGATCATCTCAAACAAAGCTAAGCGGTTATTTAAAAAATAATCTATTTTATAATTTAGAAAATACTCGAAAAGAAGCAGCTGTTAAAGAATTGTATAACAAGCGGTTTTCTAAGGGAAGTAACAAATTTCTAATTACCTCTTTTACAGAAGAAAATAAGTTTAGCTATGAAGAAGACTTCTTAGTACGCTATAATTTTACCATACAAGACTATGTACAAAATATAGGGTCCGAAATTTTTATAAACCCACATATAAACAATAGTATAGCGGGCATAAAAACAAAGAAAGATAGAAAATACGCTATAGAATTTGATTATAAGAAACAGTATTCTTACACAAATACTATTGAAATACCAGAGGGATATACTGTCTCATATATTCCAACATCTGTTTCATTGGGTAATGAGTTACTCTCTGTAAACCTGTCTTATTCTAAGGTTAACAATACCTTGGTTTGCCAACAAGATGTTGTTTTTAACTTTATAAACCTTAGTGTAGTAGCACAACAAAAGGTAAACGCAATTATTGAACAAACTGAAAAAGCATTCAAAGAAATTATTGTACTACAAAAAAAATAAAACAAACATATGAATTTTATAAAAAGCCTCATTTTACTGCTATGTATTACTAGCAATAGTAGTGCACAAACAAGCCCATTCTATAAAAGTTATGACTGGGACACCAACCCAAACTATGTAATTGAAGCATCAGATAAAGACATGATTGCTCTTAAAGAAAAAGTAGTTACAGAATTTTTCTTTGAAGATCAAAACTTAACAGAATACTACCTAGAGCACAAAGTACTGTGGTTAAATTCTGACGATCGCATAGAAGAGTATAACAAAGTGTATTTACCCTATGCTAGCAATGCATCACTAGTAGCAAATAAGGCACGTGTTATTAAGAAAACAGGAGAAATTATTATACTAGATGCCTCTAAAATTTTACAGGCAGAAAATGAAGAAACAGGCAGTAAATATAACTATTTTGCTTTTGAGGGTATAGAAAAAGGAAGCATCATAGAATATTATTATGTAGAAAAAAGACGCCCAAAATACCAGGGTGCTAGAGTAGATATTGAAAGCGATTATGACAAACAATCTGTAGAATTTGACCTATATGCACCCACCAACCTACTTTTTAACTTTAAAAGTTTTAATCTAGATACTGCGGTGGTAAAAGATGAAAGTTCTACAGAAAAACTACATTGGCAATTTACAGTTAAAGACCTACAAGGTATAGATAGAGAAGAACAGGCTCCTTACACAGCTGCCATTGGTTTTATTATGTACAAATTACATGAAAACACCGTTAACAACACTATTATTACCTCTTATAACGAGGTAGCTCAAAATTTATATGAATTCTATTACCCTAGCTATACTGAAGAAGAAAACAAACTCATTGAAAAATTTGCAAAAAAAATTGCAATTAATGCTGATGAAGATGAAGAAAATAAAGCAAGAATTATAGATTTATACCTAAAAGAAAATATCTATATATCTGAAAGTGGCAATGATGAGTTAAAAGAACTAAAAAAGGTGCTTACTTCTAAAACCGCCAATGAAACAGGAATTGTAAAGCTATACATTGCCCTGTTTAAAAAATTTGACATTACCCATGAAATGGTACTCACCACTAACCGGTTAGAACTAAAATTTGACAAAGAGTTTGAGGCTACTACTTTTTTACAAGAGTTTTTATTTTACTTTCCTGCATCAAAAAAATACCTAGCTCCTAGTAAATTTGGCACTAGATTTGGGTTTCCGCCACCTTACTATATGGACAATTACGGCCTCTTTGTAACAGGCTATGATATTAATGGTAAAAGAAAGGCCTTTTCTGAAGTTAAATATATAGAAAGCCTCCCTGCCAATTCTTCTAAAGATGAAATGTTTATAGATGTAAGCTTTCACAAAGAAGATTTTACCAAAAACACTATTAAGATACACAGAAAGCTACATGGGTACTATGCAATGAACATACAGCCATTTATGAATCTTATTCAGCCAGATAGAAAAAATGAGGTTATAGACGATGCCTTTGCAAAAAGCTCAGATAAAAATGCCGAAGTACTTTCTAGAGAACTCATACATGAAGACCCTAGCCTTTTTGGCCTCAAACCATTTGAAGTAACATTTGATCTTCGTTCAGAATATTTTGTAGAAAAGGCAGGTACTAAATTTCTATTTAAACTAGGTGCTTTAATTGGCCCTCAAATGGAAATGTACCAAGAGAAAAAAAGAATTTTACCCTTAGAAGCAGAGTTTAATAGAAGCTATTATAGAACGCTAAAAATAACCATACCAGAGGGCTATAAGGTTTCTAATTTAGATGATATTACTATTAAAAACAGCTATAAAAAAGATGGCAAAGAACTCTTTATTTTTGATTCTTATTATTCTTTAGAAGGAAATATACTTACCGTAACTGCAGACGAGCATTACAGAGAAACCATTGTAGCTCCAGAATTGTTTGAAGCCTACAGAACGGTTATTAATAGTGCTGCAGATTTTAATAAAGTAACCTTGGTTTTAGAACCAATGTAAATTCTTTTTTCTAAATAAAGCTTCTTTTTAGTTCTTGTACTACTTCATTTTTAGCCAGTAGCTAAACATGCAACCCAAAAAATAGGAGCTATAAATTTCAACATTTCTAGGGATTGCCTAGCGCTATAAATTTTCTAATATTTACAAATATTGCAACTCTCAGAAAAAGTAGACTTTTTTGAATAAAAAGTAGTTACAACTTTTAAGAAAAGTATTATTTTAGCAAAAAAAAAGATATTTCTTAATTGCTAAATTACCTAAGTATTACAAAAACCTTAATGTTATAACCATTTTCTTACGTAGTCTTAAAACCATACTTATGCAAGCACGTTATCATAAAGAAATAACTATTTTAAATGTCTAAATAAGCTGAATAAAGACTGTAAACAAAGTAAGCACACATAAAAAAAATGACAATGAAAATTATGAAAAGAATCTCAATTATTTTAATGACATTAGTACTTCTAATAAGCACTGGCTGTGCTTCAATTATAACTGGGTCTAAAAGGCTTGTATTATTTGAAACAGATCCTTCGGGTGCTAAAGTTTTTGTAAATGGTTTTGAAAAAGGAAAAACACCTGTTCAACTAAAAGTAAGAGCCGATGATAGAATAGACTTTAGATTAGATAACTATAGTGAAAGAGTTGTTGTAATGGATAGTAAGTTTAATGCTATAGCCATATTAAATGCTCTTAGTATTATAGGGTGGGGAATAGATGCTATAACAGGTTCACTTAAAAGAGTTGATACAAAATATGTTAAAGTAACTCTAGACAAGTCTGAAGAGACAGCTTTTATAAACTACATTAAAAATGGAAACATCTCTAAAGTAAATATTGATCAGAAGAACAAAATTATTGAAACAATCATAATTCTTAACGAAGAAAAAGAGTTGTAACTACCTTTAACATATTAGAGCAAAAAAAAATACATATGAATATAAAATATATACTAATATTGTTTTTTATAAGCATCCAATTTACAAATGCTCAAGTAACAAAAAACAATAAACTTTATGCATCTAGTGAGCTAAGTATAGGAAATTATTTAGGAGTTGATGTAAACTTAAATATGATTACTAAAAAAAATTACATATTTAAAGTTGGTTTTAATGGAAATTTTCGTAGCTCAAGATCAACACCAAGTGATTATGTAGACATTGTGGATCCAACACTCTTTGCCGGCCCTAGAGACTATTTTAATAGCTTTCAAATTGGTTTTGGAAAGCTATACAATATTGGGAAAATAGAAAACTTAGATGAAAATGGTATTGTAAGGGCCAACATATCTTTTGGGTTAGGTATTACTACACTGAAAGAAAGAGTAAATTGGCGTTTAAATAATAATTCTTTTTTATATTATATTTCAGATGGTAAAAGATACAGTACTATTAGCCTCATCATTAATCCTAAAATAGAATTTCCTTTCAAAAAATTTTTGGGATTAACTATTTCTCCTATGATTCAAATAAATAAATATAGAACATACTTTGGCATTGGTATTGGGCAAATGATTGGATTAGTTAGATAAAAACAACTGCTAAGTAGAGAAGGTTGCTTTTAAAAGATACCTTTACAACTTATTTTATTCTATGGAACTTAATATTTTTGGAGACTCACTTATTGCTTGTTGTTCAGATCCTGTGACAGGATATTTTAGAGATGGCTTTTGCAGAACTATTTCTGAAGATACCGGCACCCATACTGTTTGTGCAGTAGTAACTAAAGAGTTTTTAGCCTATTCTGCTTCTAGAGGAAATAATTTAATGAGGCCTATGCCTCACTGGAATTTTCCTGGGCTACAACCCGGAGACAAATGGTGTTTGTGCATTTCTAGATGGTTAGAGGCAGAAAAAGCAGGCAAAGCACCGCCTATTATTTTAGAGGCAACACATCAAAAAACCCTGCAATATGCTTCTTTAGAATTGTTGCAACAATATGCCTTTGTTCAGAAATAGGTTTTTATGCAAGACAGTCTATAACTCTTAATGCAGCTTTTTCTCCAGAAATCATAGCAGCATTTAAAGACCCATTTAATTGTAGATCTCCTGCTAAAAAAATACCAGAAGACAGCTGTGTTTCTGATGGCAAAACTTCATATTTTACATCTTTTAAGTCTGGCAATGCATTTTTTATATGATAGATAGCCAAGAATGTGAGATCGTCTATTTGGCACTCTTCTTTTAATTGCATAAGTATCTTAGTTACCAATTCTTTTTCAGACAATTGGTGTTGTTTTACAACGGTTACAGATAATAATTCTTGGGTAAAAGGGGTAATAGTCTGCACACTGGTATGATAAAAAATATTATTTATAAGACTATCTTCCTCAGAAACTAAGCCAATCATAGGTTTTTCTATTACACGTTTGTTTGCCGTAAAATAAAGTGTTTGGCAAGATTTCCAAGAGAGGTTTTTTGGTGGTGCATTATTTACAAGCTTACTGGCATCTGTGGCAATAATTGTTGCGGTGCTTGCTAGCTTTTCTCCTGTATTTAGTATAATTTCTTCATCAGAAACTGTACGTACTTTTGTGTTAAATTGAAAAGTTGTGTTGCTAAGTTTGGCTACTAACTGTTTAGAAATTTCTTCCATTCCTCCTTTTGGAATTACAGCCAACCCTTCTCCAAACATTTTAAAAACAAACTCAAACATTCTACTAGAGGTTGTTAACTTGTTTTCTAAAAATATGCCTGTAAAAAAAGGAGAAAAGAATTGAGCTATCATTTGAGAAGAAAACCCAAACTCTTGTAAATACTCTTTGGTACTTATTTCTTGAGATGAAAAAATAGCATCAATAGATTTTTTTTGTAAGCGAAGGCTTAGTTGTAAAATTTTAATCTTGTCTAACAGGTTTCCAACTCCAGAAAATAGGGTTGAAAAAAGTACAGAAATATCTCTCAGCGGATCACCAATTACTTGCTGTTTTCCATTTTTAAAAATAACAGCACCAGATCTTAATTCTTGCAATTCTAAGGCCTTAAAATCTAAGTATTTTTGAGCTGCTGGATAGCTAGACAATAGCACCTGAAAACCATGATCTAATTGAAAACCATCTATAAGATCTGTTTTAACACGGCCACCTGCTCTATCAGTAGCTTCAAGAACAACAGGTTCATATCCGTTGTTTTCTAGTACTTTAGCGGCTATTAAACCGCTAACTCCTGCTCCAATAATGTATATTTTTAAATCTTTTTGAGCCATGCTACATTAATTAAAAGAATAGTTGTAAAATTACTACAATTAAATACACATTTTATGACAAATTTTATCCTTGTTCTATGATAGAAATTACACGCTTAGCTTTAGACGTTGGTCTCTTGGTTTTAATATGGATGATTCAATTAATTGTCTATCCTAGTTTTTTATTTTACACCGCAAAAGAACTTATTGCGTGGCATAAAATGTATACAAAAGCAATTGCTCTTATTGTAATTCCGTTAATGCTTGGGCAGTTGGGCATTATCATATATCAGGTATTTCTTGTACAAAACACCTATACCCTCACCAGCATTATATTAGTTGTTTTTCTATGGGGCATTACTTTATTAAAATTTGCACCCATGCATCAGCAAATTTCTGAAGGAAATACCCATGAAAAACTATTAAAAAAGTTGGTCCAAATTAACTGGATTAGAGCCCTTATTTGGACTATCTTATGCGCTATGAGTACTACTTCAGTTTTCTTTTTAAATAATCTTTAAAAGGTTCTAGTCTAGATCTAGTCTTAAGCCTCATATGCAAATAGACTAACTTTCTTTTAATTAGATTTCCTATATTCGTTTATGGCATGCTAGCAAATAAGCAATGATTAAAAAACTTCAACATACCAATCTAGAAATAGCAAGAGAGATGCGTACTGTTTTTCAAGTATCATACGCTGTAGAGGCTCAGTTGCTAAATGCTGTTAATTTTCCGCCCTTGCAAAGACCTCTCAAAAATTATGTAGAGAGCAATACTACTTTTTTTGGATACTATAAAAACCAAGAACTAGCCGGAGTTGTAGAAATTAGTCACCAAAAAACAGCAACACATATTAATAGTTTGGTGGTAGCCCCAAAGTTTTTTAGGCAAGGAGTAGCCAAACAACTTATGGAGTTTGTACTCACTAATTTTGACTCGGAGATTTTTACAGTAGAAACTGGTCTACAAAACAAACCCGCTTCTAAATTGTATCAAAAATTTAACTTTAAAGAAGTGAGGCAGTGGGATACAGATCATGGTGTTCGAAAAATTAGGTTTAAACTGAGTAGATAAATATACGGATAGCTATCCCAAATTTTTATATCAAAAAAACTATTTGAAATCATAAGAGCCACCTTTTTCAGGTGGCTCTTATGAATAAATTTAATGAATTTATTATTTAATAATTCTAGTGTAAGTAACACTTTTAGGTTGGTTTTTACCATACGCAACACCAACATCTCTTGCTGCTTTTATCATAGAAGCTGCATTGTCTAATTTTCTATTCTTAACAGCCAGGTTATCTTTATATTTTTCATAATTTAAGTCCCAATCTCTTTGCTCTTTCTCATCTAAATAACCAGATATTTCTTTTGCTACTTGAAGACTTTCTTGATAACATGGTGAACTTGCATTAATTTTTGCCAATGCATTTGCTGCAGAGCTAGAGTTTCTATTTGCCCAATGCCCTCTTGCCTCTCCTAAATATTTAGAACAAAGACCAACATTAATTTGCTTTAACAATGCTTCTACATCACTATAACAATCCATGTCTTGAGAGAAAAAATTTAGAATTTGAGATGCTCCAGAAAAATCTCCAGTTGCAATTAAAGCTTTCGCTTCAGAAATTTTAGATTGGCATTCAAACTCAAACTTTCTTTTAATTATTTCTACTGCTAAATCCATAGATTTGTCATAGCAGTCTTTTGTTACCTCAGGTACCTGATTTAGTAAAAAAATAGCTTCATCAAACTTTCTAGAATCGGCTAAAGCAGAAGCTTCTTTTAAAATAAAATCACACCTAGAATTATAGTATTCAATTATTTTTTCTTTCCCTTGCTGAATAACTTGTTTAATCAATTTATGTCTTGGATTAATTTTTCTGATAGCAGAAATAAAAGCTTTGTCTTCAGAATTTCCTATTCCTTTAAATTCAACATATTCTGTACTAAATGCCTTTCCATCTATTCCATCTCCAACTGCTAAGGTGGTCTCTATTGTAACCAGATATTTTACAGGTGCAGTGGCAGTAATATCTTTAGTCAAAATATTAATATCACCAGAAATAATAAATCTATTATCACCAGAGGCTCCGCCACCTCCCATACCGTTTCTAGTGGCTATTTGCCCTAATTTAGTGGCAAAAAGTTTTCTAGCACTAGGTGCATTTTCTAAGATATCATCAGGTATAAAAGTACTCAGCACTATTCTTGCTTCATCATCACTCTTCCCTAGTTCATTTTGTGATTGAATTGAAAATGAAACCAATGTTAAAAAACACACTATTAAAATTTTCTTCATAATATTTATTTTTCTCCTATTGTTATTCTAGCCTTACCCAATCCTATGGTTGTTACTTTAGATGGATAACCAAATTGTTTTTTTATGAAACTAGAAATTTTCTTAGCAAACTTGGTTGCGTCCATAGGTTCTATCACAGGGTCTCCCCCTCCAAATAGATCTTCAACTTCTTCGTTCATTTCAATTCTTAATTGAGTAATCCCTATTTTATTTTCACCTGGATTGAATGAGAAATTTCTATCTTTTGCAATAGACCCAACAAAACCTCTGATTAAATCCGAAAATTCCATTTCTCTTCCTTTAAATTCTACATCATCATTAAAATAATATTCAAAACTGTCAAACCTTCTAAAATCTAATGCAATTTCTCTCCCGTTTTCAACTATCCCTTTAAAATAATCTTGATGTCTTGCCAAAAAACTATCCATTTTATCTGTTACTGCCTGTCTAAGCAAATCTCCTACTGAAGCACTCATAGATTTTGGGCCTGTATCATTTTCTACACCTATGGATTTATTGGTATAAGCATCTAAAGCATCTATACCGTAGTCTACATATTTTTGCATAGTGCCTTCTACAGACCATGTAACTTTCCAAATAATATCTGCTTTAGCAACATTTAATAATTCATCCATAATACTAGTTTCTTGCATTCCTCCATCTCTACCCTCAACAGCATTATCCATAGCACTTCCTTGATTTAAACCTTTCATAGTTTCTGCCAACCTTACTGTTGGATATCCTCTTTCAGAAACCATTTTATCTAAAGTACTAATAGCTATATTTAAGTTTTTATCTAAAAGAGCCGAAGCATAATCAGGCACTAAAACTTTAACCCCTTGGTTGTCTACAAACTTTGCATATCCATTGTCTTTTAACCATCCATCGCTAGGGAAAATCATTATGGTTGGCTTTAATCCGCTGCCCCCACCCAATGCATCACCTAAGGGTACAATAATTTTATCATATTCTAGTTTCTTTCTTAATTCATCTACATTTACAGAAATTATGAATGTTACCCTATTCATTTTTCGTTTCAACTTTTCAGAAGACTCAGCAGAACCAGATGGTGAAGTTGCATACTGATTGTATTGTCTAGTATTGTAAAAGAAATCTTCAAAGTATTCAAAATTATCATTGTAAACACCATTTCCAATTAATGGATCTTTGGCTGTACATCCTAAATTATTACCAGCAACGCCTTTAAATAATACAGCATGGATGGCATTTTTTTTAGCTTGGTTAAGCGCCAATCGTAGATCACCAACATAGGAGGTAACTTGAATTAAATAAGAGCTTCCTGTTCCTCCAGATTCACTACATATAGATTCGTATTGCCAATTTCTTGTTCTTTCTTCAGTAACTTTTCTATTACTATTAGTCTGAGAAAACAAAGAATTAATAGGCACTATTAATAAGGCAACTATACAGATTCTGTCTCTTATACACATCTCCGAGCCCACGAGACCTCTCTACATCTC
>OJFP01001558.1_pt1 | contig 10587 bp, 14 predicted proteins | sample 1594141 | NCBI WGS metagenome assembly OJFP01 (sample SAMN05416843, study PRJEB24817) | seawater metagenome | isolation source: Sea water | place: Canada:Atlantic | collected 2013-07
CTTCTACAGCGTCACGGGCGGCAGCGTCTTCGTCCACCATGGCCTCGCTTTCTTCGCGGACCAGCGCTTCATAGCTCTCACCGACGGTCAGACGACGCTTGGTTAGCGGCGTTTGCATGGCTTTGCCGAAGATATCGCTCAAGTTCATCATGCCCATCTGGGCGCCAGGCATGCCGGGGATTTCGAAGCTGGGCATTTTCGGCCCAGCGGACGAATCCCGCATCTCAATCTCAATTTCCCGCTCATTGAATTCATTCTGGCGCAGCTTCTGCCGGAACGTCTGCCGCGTGCTATCCGATGCACCAGCACCACAGAGCGCATCCAACACGCGTTCTTCCGCCGCAAGCTCAGCCTTCGCTAGATGCTGCGCCCGCTGGCGTTCCTTGGCGCCGTGAATAGCGATCTCCACCAGATCACGAATGATCGATTCTACATCCCGCCCGACATAACCAACTTCTGTGAACTTCGTGGCTTCAACCTTGATGAACGGCGCATCCGCCAGTTTCGCAAGCCGGCGCGCGATTTCGGTTTTACCCACACCGGTTGGCCCGATCATCAAGATATTCTTTGGCATCACTTCGTCTTTAAGATCATCCGGCAGCTGCTGGCGCCGCCAACGATTCCGCAGCGCAATTGCAACGGCGCGCTTGGCGTCATTCTGGCCGACGATGTGGCGATCTAATTCCGAGACGATTTCACGGGGGCTAAAATTGGTCATGCCGTGTCCATGCTCTCAATAATAATGTTGGTGTTGGTGTAGACGCAGATTTCGGCAGCGATTTCGACTGATCGGCGCGCAATAGTTTCCGCGTCCATGCCCTCAATCGGCAGCAGCGCACGCGCGGCGGACAGCGCGTAGCCGCCGCCAGAACCAATGCCGATTAACCCGTCATCCGGCTCCAGTACATCACCGACGCCTGTTAGCGTGAGCGAGGTCGTGGCGTCCGCGACGGCCATCATGGCTTCGAGGCGGCGCAAATAGCGGTCCGTCCGCCATTCCTTTGCCATCTCCACAGATGCACGGGCGAGCTGGCCCGGATACTGCTCCAGCTTGGCTTCCAGGCGTTCGAACAGCGCAAAGGCGTCTGCAGTGGCACCGGCGAATCCAACGATCACGCTGCCGCCAGCAATCCGCCGCACCTTCCGCGCCGTGCCTTTAATGACTGTCGGCCCAAGGCTGACCTGCCCATCGCCCGCAATCGCCACCTTGCCGCCCTTACGAACAGACAAGATCGTCGTTCCATGCCACACAGGCATTTCTTCAGCCATCGGCTTCTTTCCAATTCCAACGCACTCACCAAGACCTGTGCATGTGGGATGGATGGGGGCGAGGTCAAGTCATGGCCGGGTGAACGCGCCTATGGATAACCGCTGGCGCCGCAGCGCACACACTGGTAAAACCGTCGCTCATTTGGACCTGAACATTGGGCGATAGCCATGCGGCAGGCGAGCATTACGCGGAAAACCCGGGAGACGAACATTGAGGCCACCGTTAATTTGGATGGCGACGGCACGAGTGATATCGCCACCGGCGTCGGCTTTTTTGACCACATGTTGGATCAATTGGCCCGTCACGGCCTGATCGATATCACACTGAAAGCTGAAGGCGACCTGCACATCGACGACCATCACACGGTCGAGGATTGCGGCATCGTTCTGGGCCAAGCCATCGCTAAAGCGCTTGGCGAACGGAAAGGCATCCGCCGCTACGGCCAAGCTTTCACGCCGATGGATGAAGCATTGGCCCGCGTCGTAATCGATCTTTCGAACCGGCCCTATCTGCTGTGGCGGGTTGATATGACGGCACCGAAGATTGGAACCTTTGATACCGAATTGGTGCGGGAATTTTTCCAAGCGTTCGCTGGTGCAGTGGGTGCTACCCTGCACGTGGAAGCGTTTTACGGCGTCAACGCGCATCACATTGCAGAAGGCTGCTTCAAAGCGTTGGCCCGTGCGCTGCGTGAAGCCGTGGAGATTGACCCGAGGCGCGGCGATCAAACGCCGTCGACCAAAGGCGTACTCGGCGGCTCGCTTTAAGGCATCGGGGTAGGAGCATCAGCATGCGCGCCTATACGGCATACCGACGTTGGCTTGGCGGAAACGGGCGGGCGGAAACGCAAGTCATCCGTGACGGCTTCGTATGGGGCACCTTCCTATTTGGTCCGCTTTGGGCTTTGGCGCGCGCTCGCTGGATGGCGGCTGCAGCACTTGCCGCTGGATGGCTGGTTGCAGGTATCCTTGCAGGCCTTGCGGGCGAGCCGTCTGCCGCCGCCGGATTTTGGCTTATCGCAGCGCTTTGGAGCGGATTTTCAGCCAGGGACCTTGAGGCGTGGTCGCTTGAGAACCAGGGCTGGAGCACGGCTGATGTTGTCCTGGCACCTAGTCTGGTCGAAGCAGAAGCTCGCATGATTGCGAGCGATGCTGCCCGCACCGCAGATGTGGAGCGGCGCTGGTGAAGCTCGCTATTGTTGATTACGGTTCCGGCAACCTCCGCTCTGCTGCGAAAGCGTTTGAGCGGGCGGCGCGGGAATCCGGTCTGAGCTTCAATGTTGATGTGACGGGTGATGTAGACGCCATCGCAGGCGCAGATCGCGTCGTGCTGCCAGGTGTCGGCGCATTCCGGGATTGCTTAGAAGGTTTGGGCGCTATCGACGGCATGGTGGAGGCAATCAGCCATGCAGCGACCGTTCGCCAGGTTCCGTTTTTCGGTATCTGTGTCGGTATGCAGTTGATGGCGAGCCTTGGCCGCGAACACGGCGATACCAAGGGCTTTGGCTGGATTCCAGGCATTGTAGAACCGCTGAGGCCCAATGACCCAGCGCTGAAGATTCCGCATATGGGCTGGAATGCGCTTGCCGCCCCTGTCGCCGATCATTCAGTCCTGGCAGGTGTGCCACCGGGTGCCCATGTCTATTTCGTGCACTCCTTTGCATTGCAGGCAGAAAAGGCGGAGCATGTTCTGGCGGCTGTCGATTATGGCGGTCCAGTGACAGCGATGGTCGGACGGGACAATATCGTGGGAACGCAATTCCATCCGGAGAAAAGCCAAGCGGCGGGCCTTGCCCTGATCGCAAATTTTCTAAAATGGGAGCCTTGAATTAGATGTGCGCGGCGAAAGTCGAACGGGTCGCAAAGCTCACTGAATGCGACGTGGCGGAACTTTGCGACGCCGCCAGCCTCGCCATCCTAGATGGCGGTGGATTTGGCTGGCTGGAACCCCCACCCCGGCAAACCCTGGAAGCCTATTGGCGCGGCGTGATGTTGGTGCCCGAACGCGAATTATTCGTGGCTCGGCTGAACGGTGTCATTTGTGGTTCTGGTCAGCTTGTCGTTCCGCCAAAGAATAACGAGGCGCAGAAGCACTACTCAGCGCTTCAACACGGATTTACCGCCCCCTGGGCGCGCGGCCACGGTGTTGGCCGAATGCTGACGCTAGAGATTGAATTACAGGCCCGCCATCGCCGCATCCGGGTGATGAACCTGGATGTCCGCGAAACCCAAACGGGTGCTATCCGGCTTTATAAAGAACTTGGCTTTACCCATTGGGCGACGCACCCGCATTATGCGTTTGTGCGCGGAAAATGGACGCCAGGCCTGTTCTTCTTCAAGAACCTGCAAGAAACTGACGCGCCGCCAAATTCACCACCTAAGCCGCCCGCCGCACCGGAATAACCGCACATGCTGCTCTACCCCGCCATCGACCTAAAAGACGGCCAATGCGTGCGCTTACTGCGTGGCGACATGGATAAGGCCACCGTCTTCAATGACGACCCCGGTGCGCAAGCCGCCAGCTTCGAGACTGCAGGGTTTGAACGCATTCATCTGGTCGACCTCAACGGCGCTATCGAAGGTACGCCGGTCAACATTGATGCTGTTAAAGGCATCCTGAAGGCTATTGATATCCCCGCGCAACTCGGCGGCGGCATTCGCGATATTGCAGGCATCGAACGCTGGCTAGATGCTGGGATCGCCCGCGTTATCCTTGGTACTGTGGCACTTGAAGATCCAGAGCTTGTTAAGACAGCCTGCAAAGCCTTCCCGGGCCAGATCGCCGTCGGCATTGATGCGCGGGATGGCAAGGTGGCGGTTAAGGGTTGGGTAGAAACAAGCGAGATTACAGCGCTGGAACTGGCGCTGCGGTTTGAGGATGCAGGCGTCGCCGCCATTGTCTTCACCGACATTGACCGGGATGGTGCGATGGGCGGCGTGAATGTGGACGCAACGGCGGATTTAGCCTTCGCCCTTTCAACGCCCGTGATCGCATCAGGCGGCCTTTCCAGCCTGGACGACATCAAGCTGTTGAAGGCAGAGGAAGCGGCCGGTATCGAAGGCGCCATCATCGGTCGCGCTTTGTATGACGGTATGTTGAACCCGGCGCTCGCCATTCTGGCCGCACGCTAATGCTCACAGTTCGGATTATTCCCTGCTTAGATGTGCATGCAGGCCGTGTCGTCAAAGGCGTAAATTTCGTTGATCTGGTGGACGCAGGCGACCCCGTCGAGCAAGCTCGGATTTATGATGCAGCCGGGGCAGACGAGCTGTGTTTCCTGGATATCACCGCCAGCCACGAAGGCCGCGACACTATTTTTGATGTGGTCCGCGCCACCGCAGAACAGTGCTTCATGCCGCTAACTGTCGGCGGCGGAGTGCGCACAGTGGAAGACGTACGCAAGCTGCTTTTGGCAGGTGCAGACAAAGTCTCCATCAATTCAGCTGCCGTCGCGAACCCCGATTTTGTCGCTGAGGCCAGCCGGAAATTTGGTGCGCAGTGCATTGTGGTGGCGATCGACGCGAAACAAGTCGCCCCCGGCAAATGGTCCGTTTTCGTCCATGGCGGGCGGAAGGACACAGGCATTGATGTGGTCGAGTGGGCGAAACGCGTTGTGGCACTTGGCGCTGGCGAATTGCTGCTGACATCCATGGACCGGGACGGCGCGCGCACTGGCTTTGATCTGGAATTGACGCGGGCCGTATCAGACGCCGTTTCTGTGCCTGTCATCGCATCTGGCGGCGTTGGTAATCCGGAACATATGGTCGATGGCGTCCGCAAAGGCCATGCGTCTGCCGTGCTTGCAGCATCGATCTTCCATTTCGGCGACGTCGAAATCAGCGAAGCCAAAGCGCATATGGCCGCCGCGGGATTGCCCGTCCGCCCAATTTCTGAAGATACGCCCACCGGGGACACACCATGAGCGATCATACGCTTGACCAACTCTATGCCGTGATCGCCAGCCGCAAAGGCGGCGATCCTGACGCCAGCTATACGGCGAAGCTGTTCGAACGCGGCCTGCACAAGGTCGCGCAGAAGGTTGGTGAGGAAGCTGTTGAGGTCGTGATTGACGGCGTTGATGGCCCGGAAGACCGTCTCGTTTCCGAGAGCGCTGACCTGCTTTATCATTTGCTCGTGCTCTGGGCCGCCCGGGACGTGACGCCGGATCAGGTTTGGGCCGAGCTAGCCAAACGCGCAAAATAGGAGGCTCCGGGCTCATGTCCGATTACGACAATCAGAACATTTTCGCCAAAATCCTGCGCGGTGAAATTCCCAATGACACCGTCTTTGAGAACGCCCACACATTGGCGTTCCGGGATATCGAGCCCCAGCGACCAACCCATGTGCTGGTGATCCCGAAAGGCCCCTATCGCACTTGGCACGATTTCGCCCGCGATGGTTCTAAATCCGAACATAGCGCCTTCGTTGAAGCCGTTGCCGCTGTCACAGACGCTGAAAGCGTTGAATCAGGTGGGTATCGCCTGGTGGTCAACAATGGTGATGATGGCAATCAGGAAGTGCCGCATGTGCATATGCATGTGTTCGGCGGTGCCAATTGCGGGCCCATGATCAAGCGCCAATCCTGAAGCGAGGATAAGATGACCATCTCAACATGGGCGAACGCCGCCGCTGAAGACCAAGCCGCCATCAAAGACTGGTTCGACCAGTGGAGTGCGGTGGTCGCGACCCGCCGCTTCGACGATGCTCGCGCACTCTTCCACCCAGACGCCATTGGTTTCGGCACTTGGATGGACCTGGTTGAAGGGCTGGATCAGCTTGAGGGCAAGCAGTGGCGCTCCATCTGGGGCACGATCAAAGACTTCCACCACGAAACCGATGTCCACCTTAAAGTCATCGTCTCACCGGATCGGCTGATGGCCAATGGTCTGGTGACGTGGACGTCTACCGGCTTCAACGAAGATGGATCAGCTTACGAGCGTCCGGGCCGCACCACGGGCACATTTGTGCGGGCTGCCGTGGGTGATCCATGGCTGGCCATCCACACCCACGTTTCGCTCTTCCGGGGCGTTCCCCAGAAGAGCTTTGGCGGTTAGTTAGGCCTAATTCGCATAGTCCGGTTCTTCCCGGTCCAGCTTGCTGAGTTGGCCGGGCCAATCGCGACTGACAGTGTCTTTGCCGTGGCGGCTTTCCAGCTTGTCGGACGTACCCTGCGCTACATACTCCGGCGGCAGTTTGATTGGCCGACCAGTGGCTTTGGAAATCGCCATGGCCTGAAGCTGGGACGCGCAGGATTTCTCTAGCGCAAACAGGCCGCGCCACGCTTCCGGAACGCTCCGCCCACAGCAAAGAACGCCGTGATTGCGCAGGATCATGGTTTGGTTTTCGCCAAGGTCACGCACCAACCGCTCGCGCTCGTCCAAGTTCGTCGCGACCCCCTCCCAGTCATGATAGGAGATGCGATTGTGGAAGCGGAGCGAATGCTGCGTCATTGGCAGTAGGCCCTCTTTCAAGCAGGACACAGCCATACCGGCGACAGTGTGAGTATGCGCCACACAAACAACATCCTCCCGCGCCATATGGATGGCGGAGTGGATGGTGAATCCAGCTGGATTCACCGGGAAACCGTTGTCGAGGACGATTTCGCCATCCGTATCAATCTTCACGAGATTGGACGCCGTCACTTCCTGGAACATCAGCCCATAGGGGTTGATTAGGAAGTGATGTTCCGGCCCTGGAACGCGGGCGGAGAAATGGGTGCCGCCAAGGTCTGTCATGCCGTGGCGGGCGGCGAGACGGTATAGGCCAGCGAGTTCAACGCGCACATCCCATTCTTCTGGGGATACGGCGGCGCGCACATCAATGGTCGGGACGGGGTGGGAGAGGTCCAAAGGCATATCGAAATTCTCTCTTATCAGATCAATGCATAAAGCTGTCGTCTTCGCGCGCAATCACGCGAAGCGAGGATTCCCAAGCGTCGAGAAGGTTCCCGAAGCCTGGTTTTTGCAGCATCCGCTGGAACAGTGCGCGGGTCGTCTCGCAAAGCTCCTCGGATGGCGTGACAAGCTCAGCGCCGGTTGACTCAACGGCAACCTGCGTCTGGCAGCATTTTTCCAGATTATACAGGAGCGCCCATGCGGAACGCACGCTTGGGCCGCATGTCAGCAGGCCATGGTTTTCCAGCAGTAACGCATCATGACCAGCGAGGTCGCGCTGCAGGCGGGCGCATTCGTCAGCATCATCTGCGATGCCTTCATAGGGATGATGACCGATATTTTTGTAGAAGCGCATGTGCTTCTGCGTGAGCGGCGTTAGCCCACCCTCAACGCTGGAGACTGCCATGCCGGCGACAGTGTGAGTGTGCGCTGAGCACATCACATCATCCCGACCAGACAGCACGGCGTGGTGGATTGTGAACCCTGCAGCATTCACGGGCCAAGGACCATCAGACAGCACGTCGCCATCCATATTTACCTTGATCAGCGAGGAAGCCGTGATCTCATCAAATAGGACGCCATACGGGTTGATCAGAAACTGATCCGGGTGCCCGGGCACGCGCGCCGATATATGGGTGCCGACAAGATCATCCATGTCGTGCTTGGCGACCAGGCGATAAAAGCCCGCAAGCTCTACCCGTGTATCCCATTCTTCATCAGAAACCGTGCCTTTCAGTGAAGGCAGCGAAGTTGCATCAAGGGCCATAGGGACCACTCCTTAGGGGTTTATCTACGTTGGTTAATGCAATCTTTACTATCACCAACGAGATATCTGTTAGACAGTATACCCAAGATCAGCCAAGGGGCAATTTACCGCCACTTGGCCACTGCCCGGAATTTTTGCCCCGAATTTCTATATCAGGCCACGGCGCCTGGACGAAACTTCACAGGAGGCGACGAATGGACGGGACGATGGCGCGTACAAAGTTTGCATTCTTTGAAGAATTTCAGGACATGGCTGATAGCTTAGACCTTGGGTTTATAGCGCTATCGGCATCCGGCGAGGTTCAGGCTTTCAATGCTGCCTATGCAGTGCTGGCTGGGATCGACGAAGCTACAGCACCAAAAGATATCAAGGCCCGAGCAGCCTTCGATTCTTCCGATAACCACCCGATAGAAGCAAGTCTTCGTCAACAAGGAGGCAGACAGATCGCCGTGCGTGCGGACTTCGTCAGCACCGGTGCAAACGGAGAGAAGGCTCTTTTCGTTCGTGAGTTCCTCGGCGACCAGACCCTCCAGGCAGCAAAGCGGAAGCACGAAGAAACAATCCGTCGGTTTGATATCCTGACGGACCGATCCGGTATGGGTATGTGGTTGGCTGGACCGGACAATTTGATCCTTGAAGCAAATCCAGCCATGGCACGGCTGTTAGAGCTGGCTGGCAGCGATGCGCTTATTGGCCAGGACCCTTTCACTTGTTCGCCGCCTGATGAACAACAGCGACTGCGTGAGAGCCTTGCAAACCTCTCCCCGGATGGGGCTGCCAGCATCCGACACAATCTCATCCAGGCAAGCGGTACCGTTATCCGGGTACAATCGGACATGACCCGTGATCCCGTAACGGGCGGCTGCATCACGTTTGTGCGCGATGTAACGGAGGAAGAACAGCTTGTCCGCGACCTGGCAGGCCGCAATCAAGATCTTGAACATTTCAGCATCGCCGCATCTCATGACCTTCGAGAGCCAATGCGCAAAATCACGACCTATGCCGGAATGCTCGAAGAGGATCTGGCTGACGTTATGTCTGATACGGCGCGTAGAGACTCGCGGTCATTTCTGATGCTGCCAAACGTATGTCGGCTTTATTTGATATGCTATCAGTATACGTCAATCTAAAAGAGAATATTGGCGCGCCAAGAATGATTGAATTGGCGCCGCTTATTGAAGACGTCATGTAAGAATTGGATGCTCCAGATGGCGTTAACCTTTCCATTGATGCTCCAGAACCTCTGTTTATAGATGAATCAGCTTTGCGGCGGTTATGCCATGCAGTGTTGTCGAACTGTATTGCCTATCGCAGGCAGGATGCGCTGCTTGTCATCCAAGCAAAAGCACAATGGAAGTCTGCGGATACTGTGCTGTTAACTTTCACAGATAATGGCGAAGGCGTCCCCCAGGATCAGCGAATGGCGGTGCTGGCACCCCTTAAGCGTCTACGGAGTCAGGGAATTTCACCTGGTTCTGGAATGGGCCTTGCTATTTGCACCCGAATAGCTGAATATTATGGCGGCTCTCTTTTATTACAAGCTTCGTCTTCAGGCGGTGCGGTTGTAATAATCGAACTTCGATTAACTAGGCCAGACATTGACGCCTCGCTTACCGTTTAATTGCTCGATTGGGGAACAGGACGATGCCCAACGATAGAGACGTGATTCTGCTCGCGGAAGATGATCCCGATGATGTGCGGATCATTCGACGTGCCTTTAAATCTGCCGGCATCATTAAGAATATTGCTGTGGTCGGCGATGGTGCAGAATTGTTGGATTATTTGCACCATGACGGTGCCTACAGAGAAGCAGGTTCTGCCCCGACGCCATCGGTGATCGTTCTCGACATCAATATGCCTGGCATGAATGGGCTGACCGCACTGCAAGAGGTCAAGTTAGACCCAAGGGCGGCCTCCATACCTGTCATTGTGCTGACGACATCTAATGCCGATCTGGACATAAAGGCGGCCTACGCGCTCGGCGCTGCATCATATGTTACGAAGCCCGAAGACTTCAGCGGCTATGTTGAAGCCTCGCGGCGCATTCGTGACTTCTGGTTTGAACTGGCGGAACTCCCAACTGTTGCTTGATGATTCTAAGCGCCGGGACCAGTTGGCTGATCCTACCAGCACGACGACATCGGCCAATACGCAAAACTCACCTTTTGACAGACTACTGATCGCCGTCATCGAAGATGATCGTGACGACTACATCATTATTGAGCGAATGCTGCGCCGGACCCGCCTTCATGAAGTCGCGTCGATTCATTTCGATACTGTGTTCAAGGCGCAATCTTGGCTGAGCCGCAATACGCCGGACCTGATCGTAACTGATTATATGATGGACGGTGTCGGTGAAGGCGTCGGGTTGATTTCGACCTTGGCAGAGACCGGCGTCCAGGCACCCGTCATCATGATCACTGGTGCCAAGGACGATACCGTCGATCTAGAGGCGCTGAACGCTGGTGCCTATGACTATCTGGATAAAAGCAGCCTAAACGCAGCCATCCTGGAACGGTCGATCCGTTATTCTATCCAGCGATACGGGGTCGAGCGGCAGCTTCGACAAAGCCAAAGGCAACTGGCGGCGTCTGCGAAGATCGCACAGGAAGCCGCCGCCGCACGCACACTTATGATGTCCAAAATGCCCCATGAGC
>OJFP01001561.1_pt1 | contig 10558 bp, 9 predicted proteins | sample 1594141 | NCBI WGS metagenome assembly OJFP01 (sample SAMN05416843, study PRJEB24817) | seawater metagenome | isolation source: Sea water | place: Canada:Atlantic | collected 2013-07
TGATTAAAATCGTAACAAAATCCATTTTTAATTTATTCAACAAGTTTTCGAAAAGAAAAAAAGCTTCTTTTTTATATTCAACTAATGGATCTCTTTGACCATAAGATCTTAGGCCAATAACTTGTCTCAGTTGTTCAAGATATTGAATATGTGACTTCCAGTTTAAATCTATACACTGAAGAAAAATTCTTTTTTCAACTTCTTTTGCTTTTTCTTCATCCAACATTTTAATTCTTTCATTTCTTGCTTCTAAAAATTTAGAATTAATTTTATTTTTGAATTCTTCATCTTTTAATTCAGTAACATTTTTAAATTCATTATCATCAACACTTTTTCCTAGTAAAGTTTTTAGCTGATTATTAAATTCATTATTTTTAGTTGTTGATAGTTTCTGTGTTTTTAAGGTGATTAGATGACTAATAATTTCAGATAAGAATTCATCTGAATAATCAAAAACTTTTTCACTATTCATTACGCCATTTCTTTGAGAGAATATTACATGTCTTTGGTCATTTAAAACGTCATCAAATTTTAATAAATTTTTTCTTATATCAAAATTTCTAGCCTCAACTTTTTGTTGTGCTCTCTCAAGAGCTTTATTAATCCAGGGGTGATCAATACTTTCTCCATCTTTTAAGCCTAATTTTTGAAGAATATTATTCATAGATTCTGAACCAAAAATTCTCATTAAGTCATCTTCTAAACTAACATAAAAAATTGAACTTCCTTCATCGCCCTGTCTACCAGCTCTTCCTCTGGCTTGGTTATCAACTCTTCTAGACTCCATTCTTTCTGTACCAATAACAAATAGTCCACCAAGTGATTTTATTTTATTTTTATTTTCTAAAAGTTCATCATCAGGTTGACTTCCTTTTTTCCCACCTAACTGAATATCAACACCTCTACCCGAGATACTTGTTGTGATTATAACTGAATTCATTTTTCCAGCATTTGCAATGATTTCAGCCTCATTTTCATGATTTTTTGCATTTAAAACTACATGTTTAATTTTTTCATCATTTAGTAATTTTGAATAAATTTCTGATTTATTGATGCTAGAAGTAAAAACTAATATTGGCTGACTTTGTTTGTGACACTCAAGAACTTTTTCAATGATGGCTTTATTTTTTTCTTCTTCAGTTCTAAAAATTTGATCATTCCAATCTTTTCTAATCATTTCTTTATTTGTAGGAATGATAACTACAATTAAGTTATATATTTCATAAAATTCCTGAGACTCAGTTGCTGCAGTCCCGGTACATCCTGAAATTTTATTATAGAGTTTGAAATAATTTTGATAAGTTATTGATGCTAGAGTTTGATTTTCAGCTTGAACATCTATTCTTTCTTTGGCTTCAAGCGCTTGGTGTAGGCCATCTCCAAATCTTCTTCCTTCTAATATTCTACCAGTAAGTTCATCAATAATTTTTAATGTTCCATCTTTAACAATATAATCCCTTCCTTTTTCAAATAGATGATGAGCTCTTAAAGATTGATTTACATGATGAACTAAACTTAAGTTTTCAGGGTCATAAAAGTTATTATTTTTTAGGATTCCTGCATCAGAAAATATTTGTTCTACTTTATTTATTCCCTCATTTGTAAGTAATATATTTTTATCTTTTTCATCGATCTCATAATGTTCTGGTAATAATCTTTTTATAAGTTTGTCAATCGCAAGATATTGTTCTGTTTTATCTTCAGCAGCTCCTGATATTACAAGTGGAGTTCTAGCTTCATCAATTAAACAAGAATCTATTTCATCAACAATAGTATAAACATGACCTCTTTGAACCATTTGTTCTTTTGAAAATTTCATATTATCTCTAAGATAATCAAACCCTAATTCACTATTAGTTGCATATGTAATATCAAAATTATAATTTTTTTTTCTTTCAAGATCATCTTGGTCGTTATTTATAAAGCCAAAAGTTAATCCTAAAAATTTATATATCTCTCCCATTTCTTGGGAGTCTCTTTTTGCAAGATAGTCATTTACAGTAACTATATGCACACCTTTTTCTGACAAGGCATTTAAGTAGGCAGCAAGACTTATTGTTAAAGTTTTACCTTCACCAGTTCTCATTTCTGCAATTTTTCCTTCATGAAGCACAACGCCTCCAAGTATTTGAACGTCATGATGCCTCTCATTTCTTGTTCTCTTAGAAGCCTCTCTCACAAGCGCAAAAGCCTCAGGCAATAGAGCATCTATATTTTCACCTTTATTGAGTCTATCTTTCAATTCTATAGTTTTTTTAGGGAAGTCTTCGTCACTAAGGTTTTTAACAGTAGCCTCCAAGGAGTTAACTTTTACAACTATTTTTTTAATTCTATCGAGCTCTTTTTGATTGCTAGATTTAATGAACTTTTTGATAAAATTTAAGGGATTTAGCATCTAATTTTCTGGTATATAATTAATTACAACTTTTAATATAAGTATTAAATAAATATTTTAAACACATGCCAATAAACGTTAAAAACTTTATAAACTCACTAAATTTAAAGTCAAAAAATAGCGACTTTCAAGATTTAGAACATCTAGATGGAGTTTCAATATCCACAGTTTGTGCAAATTTATACAGCAAACCTAGGGATGACTTGGTTATGTTTTATTTTAGAGACGGGGCAAATTATGCTTCTGTTTACACACAATCAAAAATAGTTTCAGAGAATATTAAATGGAATTTAAATATAAAAAGTAAAAAAATAAGCTCTCTAATTATTAACACTAGAAATGCCAATGCATTTACAGGATCAGATGGGTACAAAGGTTTAAAAGAAATAGCAGAAGAAGCAGCATCACAATTAACAAAAAAACAAACTGAAGACGAAGATTTTCCAAAGAAGATATCATCAAATCAAGTTCTATTTGGATGCACAGGGACAATTGGAGAAAAATATCCATCTGAAAAAATTAAAAAGAACATTCCAGAGCTAATCAAAAAAATTAAATATACACAAAATAAATTTATCTGGATGAAAGCTGCATTAGGTATAATGACAACAGACTTGCAGCCAAAAATTGCCATGGAAGAATGCCAAATAGGAAATAAAAGTGTTAAGATTTATGGAATTGCTAAAGGGTCAGGAATGATTTTTCCAAACATGGCAACCACATTAGGTTATATTTTTACAGATGCAGATATTTCAAATGATATTTTAAGTCAATTATTAAAGAAAAATATTGATACAACCTTCAATGCAATTAGTTGCGATGGTGACACAAGCACTAATGATATGGTTTCTATTTTTTCAACAGGAAAAGTAAAAAACCCAATCATTAATAATATTAATGATAAAAAGATATTTAGTTTTGATAAAGCTCTACATTTAGTATTATTAAGTTTGTCAAAAAGAGTAGTTAAGGATGGTGAAGGAGCTACTAAATTTATTACAATCAATATAGCTAAATCAAAAAGTGAGAAAGAAGCAAGAGTAATAGCTTTTTCTATTGCGAATTCAAATCTTGTTAAAACAGCCATTGCAGGAGAAGATCCAAATTGGGGTAGAATAATAATGGCCATAGGAAAATCTGGAGTGAAAATAGATTTAAAAAAATTATCAATAAGTTTTGGTGGTATTAAGATTATAGAAAAAGGACAAATTTTTAAAAATTACAAAGAAAATGAAGTAGCTAGCTATATGAAGGATCAATCAATAGATATTTTGGTAAATCTAAATATGGGTTCAAAAAGTTTTACTGCCTACACAATGGATTTAACAAAAAAATATATTGAGATTAATGCTGATTATAGAAGCTAATTTGATATTGAATTAACTTTATTAATTATTAACTATAACTCATGATCAAATACAAGCTCATATGTAAAGATTGTGAAACTACTTTTGATAGTTGGTTTTCATCGTCTAAAGAATATGAAAAACTTAAAAAGAAAAAATTCTTAAATTGTCATTTTTGCAATTCCTTAAATGTTGGGAAAGGCTTGATGTCTCCTAGTGTGAGCACGTCAAAAAATAATTTGAGAGACATTGATTCATCCAGTGAAAAATATAAAGAAATAAAAAAAACAATTTATAAATATCAAGAATTTATAAAAAAAAATTTTGAATATGTTGGAGAAAATTTTGCTTATGAGGCAAGGTCTCTGCATTATAAAGATAAAAAAAAAGCCAAAGGTATTTATGGCACTGCAACAAAAGAAGATCTTAACGAGTTAAAGGAAGAGGGTATAAAAGCAGAAATACTGCCTTGGATAAAAAACACTACAAATTAATTTTTTATAAATTTTGTAATATAATTAACAGAAGTATCATTTGTTACTTTCCAGCTATTATCTAATATATTAAAATTCATTCCATCTAATTTTTTAAGAGATAGATTGTTTTTTTTAGTTATACTTATTAGCTCACTAGGTTTAACAAATTTTTCCCAATCATGTGTTCCAATTGGAAGCCATTTTAAAATATATTCAGCACCCACTATAGCGAATACATAAGATTTTAATGTTTTGTTAAGTGTTGCAATAAACATTATTCCATTTTTTTTTAATAATTTTGAACTTTCCTTAATGAAAAAGTCTATATCATTAACATGTTCAACTATTTCCATATTTAAAATTACATCAAATTTTGCCTTATTTTTTAACATCTCTGGAGATGCAACTTTATAGTCAATCTTAAGTTTATTTTTTTTTGCATGAAATTTTGCAACTTCAATATTTTTCTTTGATGCATCAATCCCAACAACATTTGCTCCAAGTCTACACATTGGCTCAGATAATAATCCTCCACCACAACCAATATCTAGTAATTTAATATTTTTTAAGGGCTTATCAGATGATCTAATCTTAAAATCTTTGATAATATTTTCTTTTATATATCTAATTCTTATTGGATTAAAATTATGCAATGGTTTGAATTTACCATTAGGATCCCACCATTCTTCAGCGATTTTGGAAAATTTCTCAATTTCTTTTTTATTTATTGAATTCATAATAGATGACTTGTGGACATAACAATTAAGATGTATTTTATCAAATATAAATTACATAATTATCAATGAAAACTGTTGTATTAAAGTTCGGTGGAACCTCCGTTGGAAGCATAGATAGAATAAAGAACGTAGCAAAAATTATTTCTTCTTATAAAAAGAAGAAAATGGGTGTTATTGTGGTTTCTTCTGCGATGAGTGGCACAACTAATGAATTAATAAAAAAAACAAAAGAATTAAGTAATAGCTTTGATGCAGCAGAATATGATGTTTTATTAGCAACAGGAGAGCAAGCAACTTGTGCATTAATTGCTGGTAGATTAAAACATCTTGGTTTTAAAGCTAGATCATGGATGTCGTGGCAGCTACCAATTATTACAGAAGGACCTTATAGCTCTTCAAGAATTAGCAAAATCAATAAAGGAAAAATACTTAGTTTCATGAAATCAGGTGGAATACCTATCATAACTGGTTTTCAAGGCATTAACTTAGAAAATAGGATTACAACACTGGGAAGAGGTGGAACTGATGCATCAGCAATAATGCTGGCAAAATTTTTTAATACTGATGCGTGTGATATCTACACTGATGTAGATGGCGTTTATACTACAGATCCAAGAAATCATTCAAAAGCTAAAAAAATTCATAAAATTTCCTACGACGAAATGTTAGAGATGGCATCATTAGGTGCAAAAGTTATGCAGCCCACTTCTGTACAAGATGCAAAACTAAATAACATTAATTTTTCAGTTAAATCTTCATTTCAAAAAAAGAAGGGCACATTAATAACTGGTGCAAAAAAAACCTTCAGTAATCAAATAATAACTGGAATTACTTCTACAAAAAATGATTCTAAAGTTACGATTGTGGGTGTTAAGGACAGACCAGGAGTAGCAGCTGCTGTTTTTAAACCATTATCACTTAATCAAATTAATGTTGATATGGTAGTTCAAAATATTTCTTTAAATGGAAAAGAAACAGACTTAACTTTTACAATTAAATCTGAGGATGTAAAAAAAACAGAAAAAATAATTAAACAAAATAAAAAAATTTCATTTAGAAAATTTACATATGATAATAATGTTTCGAAAGTATCTATTATTGGTGTTGGTATGATTACAACACCAGGAATTACCTATAGAATGTTCCAAGCATTGGCTTCAAAAAAGATTAACATAATGGTTATTTCAACTTCTGAAATTAAAATTTCAGTTTTAATTTCAAATAAACAGATAAAAAAAGCAGTAGCAGTACTTCACAAAGAATTTAAGTTAGATTAACTTATGAGCTTAAGACCATTTAGAGATATTCATAGAAAAAAAACAAAAGTTATAAATGTTGGTGATGTAAAAATAGGTGGAGACAATCCTATTTCTGTTCAATCTATGACCAACACCTTAACAACTGATATTCAGGCCACAATAAAACAAATTAATGATATTCATGAAGAGGGTGCTGATCTGGTTAGGGTTTCGTGCCCAGATGAAGAGTCTTCATTAGCTCTTAAGGAGATTACAAAACATGTATCTGTCCCAATAATTGCTGATATTCATTTTCATTATAAAAGAGCAATAGAAGCAGCTGAAAATGGAGCAAAATGTTTAAGAATTAATCCAGGCAACATAGGAGATAAATTAAAAATACACGATGTACTTAGTGCTGCTAAAAATAATGATTGCTCTATTAGAATAGGTGTTAACGCTGGCTCTCTTGAAAAAGATATTTTAGAAAAATATAAGGAACCATGTCCAGAAGCTTTAGTTGAAAGTGCACAGAGAAATATTAAGATTTTAGAAGATCAAGATTTTTTTAATTTTAAGATAAGTGTAAAATCTTCAGATATTTTTTTATCTATTGCTGCGTATCGTCAACTATCAAAAGTTACAGATTATCCATTACATCTAGGGATCACAGAAGCTGGAGGTTTTGTATCGGGCAGTGTTAAGTCATCAATAGGTCTTGGCTCACTTTTAATGGATGGAATAGGAGACACTATAAGAATTTCTTTGTCTGATGATCCTGTTAAAGAAATTAAAATTGGTAATGAAATATTAAAGTCACTTAACTTAAGAAATAGAGGTGTAAAAATTATATCTTGTCCATCATGTGCAAGACAAGCATTCCAAGTAATTGATACAGTAAAAATATTAGAAGATAAACTAGCTCACATAAAAACACCTTTAACATTATCAATTATTGGCTGTGTGGTTAATGGACCTGGAGAAGCAGCAATGACAGATATAGGAATAACTGGAGGTGGTAAGGGTAATAATATGCTTTATTTATCTGGCATTCAAAGTGAAAAAGTTTTATCAGAAGACATAATATCAAGAGTTGTAAGTGAAGTTGAAAAAAAAGCTGCTGAACTTGATAAAAAATTATAAATACAATGATACCTCTAAAAACTATTGAAGATTTAATATCTAAGCACTCTATTTTGGAGAAAGAATTATCATCAGGTGAAGTGGATAAAAAACTTTTTGCTGAAAAATCAAAAGAATACTCAGATTTAAATGATGTAATTGATGATGCTAGAAAATATTTTTCTTATGAGGGGGAAAAAAAAGATCTAGAGAAAATATTAAGCGATTCTAGTAGTGATAATGAGTTTAAAGAAATGGCTGAGGTAGAATTAAAAGATTTAAAATTAGAAAACGAAACCATAGAAAAAAAATTAAAACTATTTTTATTACCAAAAGATGAAGCAGATAAAAAAAATGCAATTATAGAAATTAGAGCAGGTACGGGAGGGTTAGAGGCAAGTTTATTTGCTGCAGATCTTTTTAAGATGTATGAAAAAGTTAGTCATCAAAAAAAATGGGAATTAGAATTAATAAGCATGTCCCAGAGTGAGGCAGGTGGACTGAAAGAAGTTATTGCATCAATTAGAGGAAAAAATATTTATTCAACATTAAAGTATGAAAGTGGAGTTCATCGTGTTCAAAGAGTTCCAGATACAGAAACTCAGGGAAGAGTTCACACTTCTGCTGCAACAGTGGCCGTACTACCGGAAGCAGAAGAGGTTGATATAAAGATAAATGATTCAGACTTAAGAATTGATGTGTTTAGAGCTGGTGGCCCAGGTGGACAATCTGTTAATACAACAGATAGTGCTGTGAGAATTACTCATATTCCAACAGGACTATCCGTATCTCAACAAGATCAAAAATCACAACATAAAAATAAAGCAAAAGGGATGTTGATTTTAAGATCAAGACTTTATGAATTAGAAAGATCAAGAATAGAAGGTGAAAGATCAGAAGATAGAAAAAGTAAAATAGGAACAGGAGACCGCTCTGAAAGAATTAGAACATACAATTTTCCACAAGGAAGAGTAACAGACCATCGTATTAATCTAACCTTACACAAACTTGAAGCTTTTTTAGAAGGTGAAGCCTTTGATGAAATGGTAGAAAACTTAACGCTGCAAGCACAAGAAGAAAAATTGAGCAATCTTAATTAAAATGAATATAGAAAATATTCTGAATGAAGGAATAAATATCCTACAAAAAAATAAGATAGCCAATCCTCAACTTGATAGTGAGATATTATTATCTAACTCGATTAAAAGAGATAAAAAACATATCATTTTAAATCCTAAAGAAATTTTGAACTCAGAACAATTAGGAAAATTTAAAAGTTTAATTGAAAGAAGAAAAAAAGGTGAACCAATTGCTTATTTAATAAACAAAAAAGAGTTTTGGAAAGATGAATTTTTTGTTAATAAAGATGTGCTAATTCCAAGACCTGATAGTGAATTAATAATAGAGCAAGTTTTAAAAATTTATTCAAAAGATATGCAATTACAAGTTCTCGATATTGGAACTGGATCTGGATGCATTCTTTTATCCATACTAAAAGAGAGATCTAATTTTTATGGAACTGGAATAGATATTTCTAAAAAAAGTATAAATGTAAGCAAATTTAACGCAAAACAACTAAACTTAACTAATCGAGTAAAGTTTTTTCACTCAAGTGTTGACAATTTTAATAATGGCAAATATGATGTGATTGTTTCAAACCCTCCATATATTGAACAGTTAAGTTTAAAATATTTGGAAAAAGATGTAGTTAATTTTGAGCCAAAGTTAGCTTTAAGTGGTGGGTTTGATGGTTTTTCAAAAATCAGAAAAGTAATCAATAAGGCAAGTATTCTGATTAAGAAAAATGGTAAATTTATTTTAGAGATAGGTTTTAATCAAAAAAATAAAGTTATAAAAATATTAAAAGAAGAAGGTTTTTACGTTAACAAAGCCATAAAAGATTATGGCAATAATGATCGCTGTATAATCAGCACTAAAATTTAAATTGAAAAAAATATTATGGTAACATTTAGAAGTAATAATAGTAATAACAATAGAAGACCTCCATTTAGAAGTAATAATAATAGAAGACCTCCATTTAGAAGTAATAATGAAGGGTCAAAATTCTCTAACAATGATAATTTTCAAAGAAAAGTTCCAGGTAGAAATAATCATAATGCCGTTAAACTTATTGAAAAATACAATGATTTAGCGAGAGAAGCCTTAGCTAATGAAGATAAAATTTTATCTGAAAATTATTTTCAACATGCAGATCACTTTACAAGAGTTCAAAATGAGCAAGAAAGTATTAGAATAGCAAGAATTAATTCAACCCCAGCAGAGGTAGCAAAACCTATTACAACAGATGAGCAAGTTGAAAAGTCAGTTAAAACTGAAGCTGAGAAGACAGTTAATAAAATAACATCTAAGAATGAAACTAAAAGAGCTGTAAAAATAATTACAGAAAAAAAAACAGCAACAATTTAGTTTGAGCCAATAATTAGTTCTGATCTTAAAACATTTAATTTGATTTTTGCAACTTCAAATATCTTTCTATCATTATCTTTAAGAATTTTTCCAGAAGGCAACTTTAATGTTTGAGAGTTAATTTTTTTTCCATTCACAATCACTTCATAATGTAAATGGGGCCCAGTAGATTTTCCAGTTGAACCAACATAACCAATTACTTGGCCTTGTTTAACTCTTACACCCTCTTTAATACCTTTTGCAAAATTTTTCATATGAGCATAAATCGTTTCATACGTTGAGTTATGTTTTATTTTAATACAATTTCCACCACCTCCACACCACCTGGCTCTAGTAATTAAACCACTACCTGATGCCATAATGGGTGTACCTGATGGTGCAGCAAAATCAGTGCCTCTGTGCATTTTATTATAACCATCAATTGGATGTTTTCTCATTCCAAATGCAGAAGAAAGTCTTGCACCATTAATGGGTGTTTTCATTAAAGCCTTTTCAACACTTTTTCCATTTTGATCATAGTGTCCCTCACTTCCTTTTTTATCAAAATAATATAAAGAATTATTTGTCCCACTAAGTTTTAGATCTGCAAAAAGAATATTTCCTGTTTCAAATACCTTGCCATTATCATCTTGAAAAACTTCATACATAATTTGAAAATTATCATTTTTTCTAATGTCTCTTTGAAAATCAACTTGAAATCCATAAATTCTTGCAAATTCAATAATTATATTTGGTTTAATATTTAGATCAACTGCTGTTTTGTATAAGCCTGTCTCTTATACACATCTCCGAGCCCACGAGACCTCTCTACATCTCG
>OJFP01001562.1_pt1 | contig 10556 bp, 5 predicted proteins | sample 1594141 | NCBI WGS metagenome assembly OJFP01 (sample SAMN05416843, study PRJEB24817) | seawater metagenome | isolation source: Sea water | place: Canada:Atlantic | collected 2013-07
GAGATGTAGAGAGGTCTCGTGGGCTCGGAGATGTGTATAAGAGACAGTGATAAAGGCATGAAAGTCGCTGTAGATTTTTCATTAGGATATCATAATGGGTATCCGTCTAAAGCAATGCTTAATGATATTCGTGCTAATTTAATAAAGATAAAAGACAATTAAATGAAACTCAAAAAACATATAAATACAAGATTATTAACGCTTACTATCTTGACGTTAACTTTTCTTACTTGTATAAAAATAAAAAAAAAATTACCTGTTTTAGAAATAATAGAAAATTTAACAGATAAAGTTTACCCATTACTTGATACAGAGAATTCAAGATGGTTTTTCTTTTCATCAGCAAGTAGACCTTTTGGAATGGTTAACTTAAGTCCTGACACAGAAATAGACGGTGCTTGGGGAAGTGGTTATAGACACGGGGTAGACACTATTAAGAGTTTTAGTCATATCCACGCTTGGCAGATTTCTGGTTTGTCCGTTATGCCAGTTACGGTCTCTAATGAGAAAAGTGATATTATTTTTGCTGATTTTTATTCAAAGTTCAGTCATGATAAAGAGATAATTAAGCCTGGTTATCATAAAGTAGAATTAGAGAGATATAATATAAAAGCTGAATTAACGAGTACAAAACGTGTTGGTTTCCATAAATACTCGTTTCCTAAGAATAAAAATGCAGGCATATTATTTAATTTGAATACTGTGTTAGGCCCATGTGATAATGTCGACGGAGTACTAGAAAAAACTGGAGACAAAGAATTATCAGGAAAACTTGTCGCTGCTGCAACGCGCCGAAGACCAAGACCGTTAATCATATATTTTAAAATAGAGTTAGATAAGGATATTAAAACTGTTGAAAAGGATGATAAAACCGGTAATTATTTGATACGTTTTGAATCTACTGGCGAGCCTGTTTTAATGAAAGCAGGTATTTCTTATACATCTATTAAAAATGCAGCTAATAATATAAAAGCAGAACTCCCACTTTGGAATTTTGATAAAGTTGTGGAAGATTCTCATAATGAATGGGAGAGTTTACTAAGTAGAATTGAAGTTAAAGGTGGCTCTGACCTAGATCAAAAAAGGTTTTACACAGATTTATGGCATTCGCTGCAAGGAAGAAGAATGATTAGTGATGTTAATGGCGCTTACCCTGATAATACACGTGATACTTTTAGGGTTGGACAAATACCATTAAATGAAAACGGAAAACCAAAATTCAACCATTATAATTCTGATTCTTTTTGGGGTGCTCAATGGACAATTAATACCTTATGGGGACTAGTCTATCCTGAAATAAAAGAGGAGTTTGTAAAATCATTATTGCAATACGCAAAAGATGGTGGCTTAATACCACGTGGGCCATCTGGTGGTAACTACACCTATGTAATGACAGGTGCATCTAGTACTCCGTTTATAGTAAGCGCAATACAACAAGGTATTATTACTAAAGATTTAGAGGATATTTATCAAACGCTTAAAAAAAATCATATGTTAGGTGGTATCATGGCAAAATCTGGATACGAGCATAATACAAACTTAGGCGGTGGCTTAAAGCACTATATTAATAATGGTTTTGTTCCTTACCCAATTCCTGAAGGTGAGTTTGGTGGTCATCAAGAAGGTGCTGGTTTAACCATGGAGTATGCTTATCAAGATTGGACATTGGCACAATTAGCAAAGAAACTAAATCATAAAGAAGATTATGACTACTTGTTGCATAGATCAAAAAATTACACAAATGTTTATGATACATCTTCAGGCTGGATGAGACCTAAAGATGAAGGTGGTAAATGGCTAGAAAATTTTAATCCATATCAAATAAAGGTTGGATTTGTAGAATCTAGCAGTGCACAATCTACTTGGTTTGTACCTCATGATTTAACCGGTTTGGCTTCTTTAATGGGAGGTAATGATAAAGCTGTGGAGAAATTAAATAATCAATTTAAAGCTTCTGAGGAATTAAATTTTACATCGGGTAATTCGCATGCGCAAGAACTACATCCAGAATACAGACGTATCCCAATAAATTATGGTAATCAGCCATCCATACAAACAGCTTTTGTTTTTAACGCCTTAGGTCGTCCAGATTTAACACAGTACTGGTCTCGGAAAGTTATAGATAAAGCTTTTAGTGGTTTGTCGCCAGCAACAGGTTATAACGGTGATGAAGATCAGGGTTTAATGGGTAGCTTAGCTGTTTTAATGAAAATGGGTCTGTTCCAAATGAACGGAGGAACTGACAATAATTCAGAATATCAAATAGGGAGTCCTATTTTTGATGTGGTAACTATTAATTTAAATCAAGACTATTACAAAGGCGAAAAGTTTTTAATAAAAGCTAAAAATAATGATCCAAACAATGTTTATTTGAATAAGGCGACACACAATGAGGAGGCAATTTTAGATTTCACGATTAAACATAAAGATATTACCAACGGCGGCGAACTTATTCTAGAAATGAATCCTAGTTTGGAGCGTATTAAATAAAATAAGACTATGAAGTTTCGTTTTAAAACATGCTTTTTTATTGCATTTTTTTTGAACCTTTTTTTGGGGCAAGTTGTTTACAAGTACCTAAATTCATTTGAATGACATTCAAGTAACTATGAGTTATAACGAATATAAAATTCAAATAAAGAGAAACCTTTATTTAACTATTTAAAAACGATTGATACAGAAAGAATGGATGCTTTGCAATATTGCATTAAAACTTTAAATTCTCTATATTAGATTAAATAAGATATTTCAATTTTAGTGCAAAATAATTTGAGTTTTATTCAGAAGTTAATATTCCTTACTATCTTTTTGATGGTTGCTAAAAGTCGTGCTCAAAATCTAAAATTTGAGCATTATAATGACAATAATGGATTGTCACATAACTCTGTAAGACAAATTGTCCAAGATGAAAAAGGGTTTCTGTGGTTGGGGACGTTTTCTGGTTTAAATAGGTTTGATGGCTATGAATTTAAGCCTTACTTAAGCACCTCTCCTGATCAAAACAAGCTAGCTAATGATGATATCACAGTATTAAAACTAGATAGTAACTCTAATGAATTGTGGATTGGAACTAGAAAAGGCTTAACACGCTTAGAGTTAGACACGCACGCTTTTACGACTTTCTTTGATAATAAAAAGACACCCAATAGTTTACCTGATGAAGAAATACGTTCTATATATATAGACAAGTTTAAGAGAATTTGGGTTGGTACAAAAAGTGCTGGACTTTATATATTCTATGCCAAAGAAAATAGATTTTCCAAAGTTGAATTAGAAGGTTTTGAATATATCAAAGAAATCTTTGAGGATAAAAATGGAAATATCTGGGTGGGTTCTTATAGAACCGCATCAATTGCCAAAATAGAATTGAGTAATAGTGGAGAGATATCAGAAATATCAAATTACACATTAACGATCCCAAATTCTAGTGCTATAAACCCCTATATTAATTTTATATATGAGGATCATAAATCTAATCTTTTTGTTGGAACGCGTGAAGGTCTTTACAAGTTTGATGCTGATACTAATATTTTTAGTAATTTATATGTTGAAAATGAACAACTTAGAGATAATCTAGGACCTTATTTTATTTCTGTAGCTAGGGCACCAGATGGTGAGTATTGGGTTGGTACATTGGGAGGTTTGTTAGTATGTAATCAATTAGAGGATATTGCCAAAGGTAATTTTAAATGGTATTATTCAGAATTATCAGATAACACCTCGTTAAATGATAATTTAATTTATGCACTTTATTTTGATAATTCTGGTGTACTTTGGATTGGTACTGATGACGGATTGGACAAATATGACCCGTACGAAAATCAGTTTAAAATAAATAAAGATATTTCTAAATATATAGATTACAAAGCGCCAAGAATTCGCGGATTCACCAAAACATACGACGATAAAGTTATTGTTGCGACAAGAAATCATGGACTCTTTTTATATCAGGAAAATACTATTATTCCGCTACACAATAATAATAGTGATATAGCAAGTATATTTTCAATTGATGGGAAAATAATTTATTGTGGTTTATGGAATGGAAGTGTTTTAATTTATAACTATTTAAATAATACTTCTATAGTTAAGGATGTAGGGCTTAAAAAATTTCCCATACTTAGCTTTATGGAAGATGACAATAACAACTTAGTGGTGTGTTCGCGTGGTGATGGCGTACTTTTTTTAAACCCCAACACACTTTTACCTTCAGAAAATCGGGATTCTATATTGCCTAATTCTTATGTAAATAAGGTGACAATGGATGCAGATAATAATTTATGGTTTGCAACAGAAAATGGATTGGTTAAATACGATACTAAACTTAAATCTAGTAAACATTTTATACAAGATATAAATTCTAGTATGGGATTACCTCATAACAATGTAAGTGATGTTATTAGTAATAACGGTTTAATCTGGGCTTCAACACGGTTGGGTTTAAGTGTCTATAATGAAACTAAGGATAGATTTGATAAAGTTACTAAACCAGCGGAAATTGCAGGCAAGTGGGTTACAGATATGGTGTTAGATACTCAAGGAGATTTATGGTTAAATATCAATAACAATAGTATTGCCAAGTATAATAGTATTAATGAGACGGCCAATGTTTATAATGTAAATAGTGGTAATAGATTAGATGTTTTTAGTTCAAGCGGTTTTTACAGTTTTAATAAGTCAAAAATATTTTTAGGAGGCAAAAACGGAGTAATTTATTTTTCACCTTTAACTATTCGGGAGAACAAATGGTCCCCAGAACCTGTCATTACGGAATTTAAAGTTCAGAACAAAGAAGTTCTACCACAGCTAAAAGTTAATGGTCAAATTCCGTTTAGTAGTGACATTAATTATGGTAAAAATGTTGAGCTTAGCTATGGTAATAGAAATTTTTCTATTAAATTTTCTACACCATCATTTACTAATGAAAATCTAAATAAATTTCAATACAAATTAGAAGGTTTTGATGAAAACTGGATAGAAACAACTAGTAGTTCTAGAGCGATACAATACACTAATTTATATGCAAAAAATTATATATTTAAACTAAAGGCCAGTAATAGTGGCGGTATTTGGAGTAAAATTTCTTCGTATAACATAAAAGTTAAGCCAACGTTTTGGTTTAGCTATAAAGGTTTGGCTTTAATACTATTTATACTTGGTATATTAATTTACTTCGGACGTAGACAAATAAGGTTACGTTTAAAGCTAAAAAAAGAATTATTACTTGAAAAAGTAATGCGAGAGCGAGACGAAAATTTAAACAATGAAAAGCTTCGTTTGTTTACTAATATTTCACATGAACTTAGAACGCCACTAACGCTTATTCTTGGTCCTATAAAACAATTATTAGATCAGGACAATGCTAATGCGTATGCAAAAAGTAAGGTTGAATTAATATATCAAAATGCAAATAGACTCTTACGTTTGGTAAATCAAATTTTAGATTTTAGAAGAGCAGAAACAGGAGAGCTAAAACTAAAGGTTTCTAAAGTTAGAATCTCATCAGATACCAGAGATATCTTCAATTCCTTTGAAGAGTTGTCGCAAACTAAAAACATAAATTTTAATCTAAATGTTGAAGATGAGATTGGTGAATGTTGGATTGACACAGATAAATATAATAAGATTTTATATAACCTGCTGTCTAATGCTATGAAGTTTACTAAAAATTATGGCAATATAGATTTGTTTTTAGGTATTACAAAAGATGAAAAAAGAACACTAAGAATAGAAGTGAGCGATGACGGAATTGGTGTACCAATTGAGAGTCAGGAAAAAATATTTTCAAGATTTTACCAAGCTAAAAATAGTTTGGAAAATTCCACAGGTACGGGTATTGGATTGTCTCTTGTTAAGGCCTTGGTGAAAATTCATAAAGGAAACATTAGTTTAAAAAGTAAACCTAACGATGGTAGTATTTTTATTATTGAGTTACCTGTTTATAAAAAAGCTTATTTGAAGGATGAAATTTTTCAGTCATTACCTAATATAACACTACAGGAGAAAACTGCAGCTATTAAGCCTGCATTGTATAATAGTACTGCGATTACAAAAATGAATCAGGTCAAAATAAATACCGATATAAAACATAGGATATTACTAATTGATGACAACTCAGAATTAAGAAGATATGTGGCAGAATATTTATCTACTTTTTATAAAGTATATGAAGCTGAAAATGGAAAAGAGGGTTTAGAAGTTTGTAGAAAAGTAAATCCTATTCTTTGTGTTGTTGATATTATGATGCCTATTATGGACGGCTTTAAATTTATTGAAGAATTAAAAGAAGATGAAAATATAAGTAATATTGCAGTTCTGTTATTAACGGCTTTAGCTGAGAACGAAAATAGAATTAAAGGATATAAAATTGGTGTTGATGGGTATTTAGTAAAGCCATTTGATCCGTCTTTGCTTAAAACTCGAATTGATAATATTATTAAGATACGCTTTGATATAAAGCAAAGGTTTTCTGAAGAAGTTGAAACGGATGTCATTTCTTTAGCTCACTCAAAAATAGACATTGAGTTAATTTCAAAAATTAAAGAACTTGTTGAAAAAAACATAAATAATTCAGATCTAACTTCAATGTTTTTATGCGATGAACTTGCAATGAGCTCATCCAAGCTCTATCGCAAAATAAAACAACTTACAGATTTATCACCAAATGAGTTTATTAGTACAGTGCGTTTAAAAAAATCAGCAATGTTATTAAAATCTAAAAACCACAACGTATCTGAAGTGGCTAATATGATTGGGTTTAATGATCCGTATTATTTTAGCAGATGCTTTAAAAAACAGTTTGGATACCCGCCAAGTAAATTGATAAAATAGCTAGATATAAAGAATTAACGATATAAAAATAATGAAACAGCCATTACTTGTTATTATGCTTTTTTTGTCAGCGCTTTCTTATACTTAAACTAGGGGACAACATGATATTAACAATAAGAAATAGATATATAAAATATGTCAGAATTCTCAAGCATTAAATTAGCCGCGTTCTTATTATTGATTATGATCACGGCTTGTAACCATAAGGAGGAATCCCACATAAGAAATAAAGTGGAACTGCCGAATCAGAAGAACAATAGAGTGAAGGAAAAAACTTTCACAATAAATTCACGAACTTTCAATGTACTGGATTATGGAGTAATGGGCGACGATAAGACGGATAATACTGAAGCATTCTCGGCATGCATGAAGGCTGTAATCGAGGCCGGAGGCGGGCGAATGTATATTCCAGATGGTGTCTATCGCGGCCGAATCATTATCCCCGGAACTAAAAAGTGGATCACGGTGGAAATCGTGGGAGAAAGTGAACCAACACCGATATTTGGGACGATCGGATCATTCCCGGTCCAAAATAAAGGCACTATCATCAAGAGTCATGCAGAATCCGGCCCCGCCGTCATCTTCGCCAGCAACTCACCTGAGAAGCTTTACCTTAAATTCTCCGGGATCAACGTGGTTCTCAGGAATCTGGATGTCCGAACCTATGATAATCCTGGTATCAGCGGCGTCAATCTGGAGAACGCGGCGCAGTGCAAAGTAGAACATGTTTTCATCAACACAGGCATCTACAATGTTCAGGCCTCCAAACCGACCCATGGTACCAGTGGTCTCATAACCCCGGCTTGCAACAACGCTGCATTGACGATCCTGCGCGATGTGGTTGTAACCGGATATCACACTGGTATCCTCGTCAATGAACATACGGACGCAGACAATATCAATTTGGCCTCCAACTTCAATGGCCTTGAGTTTGCCTTTGCCCATCACGCCTCCCGTTTCGGCCGGGTGGGCGCACAACGCTGTACTAATGCGGTTTCAGTTACCGGTAAACATGGCTTTTCAATCGAACAACTGGACATGGAAATTGCAGGCGCAGGACAAACCGATGAGAACAACAAATGGCAGGCAACCGAATATAATATCAATGATCCCGATAATCTTGGCATTGCCGACATCAACTACTGGGTAGTCGAGGGGAATATAGGCGCGACGGAAATATTTGCACGTAACGGTGGAGTTTCTATCCTTGCCCGAAGGATAGGTTCGGCTCCAGTCACCGACAAATCTAAACTTAAATAAAGAAAATACTTTTATTTAATAATTGACAAATGCAAACAAAGCAGTCTATAACTAATAGCTTTGGCAAGTGCTTATTTGGAAAATTCCTTAGGAATTTTATCTGGCTCGTATTTGTTTACTAAGTTAGTTGCTAGGTATTAATTAATTTCTTTTTCACCCCAAATTATTACATCTTTCTGCCGTTCAGAAGGTGTAACTTTTAACTCGACAACTTTTCCGTTTGCCACTTTTGCTTCAACAATTGTATTATATGGGGCATTAAGTTTAAATTGAGCATCCCAGTCTTTAGGCCATGCAGGAGTAATAATGATTTTTTTATTATCTGTTTGCATAATCATTTCCTGCAAACCAATACTACCAGAGCCTCCCCAATTATGATCGGGCGACCAATCATGCCCCGGTCCCCAAAATGAAGGGAAGCGAAATTTCGAATCGTCTAACTTAAAGCAGACGCGTTCCTTTGCTTCATCAGTCAGTCCAAGCCTAGCACAAAAAATTACACCCTGACTCCAACTCAGGTTACAACTTTTTTGGTTAGGCCTGTCGTACCCCACATCCCAGGTATTCATTGCAATATCAATATCAGGTTTTCCAAGACCATATAATCCAAAGGGGAAAACAGGATACATTTGTGGCATCTCATGATTATATAAACGCTCCCATCTTGCTGCAGGAGAGATAACCTTTTTCCCCTTTTTTTCACGAAATGTTATAGGAGGAATACGCACCAACATCTCTTCCCACCGTTTTCTGTTTGCTTTAACGAGATAATTTTCAGGAAGTTCAAGCAATCTTTGCAAAACAACCTTCAAGCCACCAACAGTTGTTACCGAGTTAGTTGTCATTTTATAGGTTTCGCAGGCTGTGCCCGGATAAAAAACATACTTCCCATTCTCATCAAATTCGGATATCGTACGGTTACGTGAATAGTAGCGATAGTGTTCATCAAAAAATGCCAGACAACTTTCAATAAATGGTATTGACTCAGAAATATCCTTCCCAGTGAACCGTTGAACATCAAGCATCATTAGACAAAATTCCAGAACAGTATCCCACTGATATTCAATCCAGCCACTAAAACATACTCCTTTATCAATATAATCTGGATGTTCAAAACTGTAATTACCTGCTACAGGCAGTCCAAATGTTTCCATTTGTTCTGTAAAACAAGCTCCACCATGGTTCCAGTAGAACTTACTGCGTAATTCTGCATTTTTCTGTGCACGGTAATAGAAATCAAATTGAGGCTGCATCAAATCAAAATCGCCATTTTTTAACATGGGCCAGTAAACTAGACGCTGGTTTTGTGCAGTAATGTTGCCTCCTCCCCAATGTCTAAAATCAGGAGAAAAGTTAAATGATTCATTTACATGTCCGGGATCAAAGGTAAAAAGCCCACCATTAAACTTTGTAGGGTGCTGCCCAAAAGCGTTACACCCAAGTTGATATCGGAAAAGCTGATAATTACGTCCAACACGCCATCCTTGCTCGTTTTTGTCTCCTTTTATAAAAATATGGCTTCTCTCCCAAAAATCAGACCACCATTGTTTGGAATTATTCCACGCTGTCTTTTTGTTCTCATCAGCATCAAATATTATATCCTCCAGCCCTTCAGCCCACTCTTTATAAGTTTCAGTCTGATTCAGATGCGTGTATACCGTAATAGAATGTGAACGTGATTTGTTTTTACTTTTTAATTTCCAACCGGAGAATTCGGTAGCGTAATATTTACCTGAAGTTATTCCTGCCGCAATCATATTACTACCGCTCATTACTCCACCAAAAGTCCTGTTGATAACAGGATTCCACATTTCATCCTTTACTTCCTCCATTCCCTGAAGTTTTACAGTTTCATGGAAAACCAGATCATCAAAGTTTCGGTGATACCACATTACTGTGTTTTCGTTTTGAGTTACAGAATCTTTCCGGGTAATTACGTCAAAAGGAGCCGCTTCCATTCCATAGCACTGAAGCCTTTCCGGGTCTAATATCTTTCTATCCTTAGTTCTCCAGTTCTCATAAACTGCTTCGGTCAAAATAGGCTGATTACTTTTTATATCAACATGAATTACCGGACGAAATACATCAACCCAAACATTAATTGTTGATTTCAAATTATCTTTTTTCCCGGTTATTTCAACATACCCCTCTTTCAATTTTAATTCCTGCTTAAAAGTGCCACCCTTTGCAAAAGGATTTGGTGTTAACTTAACCCGAACACGGCCAAGTTTAAGCATAGAATTATTCTCATCGAACGTACCGCTACGCGACATATAGAACAAGAGTTCCCCATTTTCAACCCATACATTCAACCCAATATCACCACCTCCACATGGCATCGATTCTGATGAATTCTGACTTTGGCTGTTCCAGACAATATTATAGTCGTTTAATTGCTGTGCTGAAACCGGATAGATACTGTCTCTTATACACATCTCCGAGCCCACGAGACCTCTCTACATCTC
>OJFP01001563.1_pt1 | contig 10551 bp, 3 predicted proteins | sample 1594141 | NCBI WGS metagenome assembly OJFP01 (sample SAMN05416843, study PRJEB24817) | seawater metagenome | isolation source: Sea water | place: Canada:Atlantic | collected 2013-07
ACGAGATGTAGAGAGGTCTCGTGGGCTCGGAGATGTGTATAAGAGACAGGATTCGGCCTATTCAGCTTTAGCTGGGGGGAATCCACAAAGAGCGCGGATGCGAATTTGCCAGTTTTAAGGGTTCATAATTCGGTCTTCGATGAGGATTTACCCGTTATCTAAAGCCACCTTTGCGTGCCAGGGGTAGCGTGATTCCCTGTCAGTTTTTGGTGAATTAGCCGTTGGGTTGAACTCTCTCTGGTTATGATTCGTGGCCAGATTTAAGGGGTGGTCGGTTAGTTGTCAGCCTTCGGATGGGCTGGAAGTTGTTAAGAAAATCTGCGGTGTGAGAAAGTGCATCTGCCAGTTATTTGCTTATTGTTTGTAGATCGGTACTATTTTGGTGTTTGCCAAATAAATAAAGACAGAAGGTGAATGGTCGTTTTAGAGATGATGCTTAAAACCGGTCGAATGATTTATATAGAAACGGGTTCGAGTTTTATGGTTCAGTGGGAGGGTTGAAGTGTGTCAGGTGAATGGCTAGTCGACACGCGATTTAACTCGCTTCATGCTTTCTTTTTAAGACTAGGCCGTTATAAGGGTTTTTGATGATTATTCATAGATTGGGGTTTGTACCCAACGGCGTTTTATTGAGTTTTTTAAAGCATATAGCTTTTGCAATAACAGCGCTCGGGCTGCCAGTGGCTGCGTTTGCCGCAGTGGTGCCTGATGCTGTTGGACCGGGGGGCGTTATGCAGACCACTCAACGCCCGGAGAGAGTCGAACGGCCAGGGCCGGGGCCCACGCTGATTCCGTCGGTTGTTCGTCGGCCCCTGGCGGTGGATGACGGACCGAAGATAACGGTGGAAAAGTTTCTCGTCGTCGGGGTTGAAGACGAAGAGGAGGTCGAAGCAGTTACTGAGCTGGTAGAGGCAGCCAGGGTAGCACGTGGTGGCGAGTTTACTTTTGGGCAGATGCAGTTAGTAGCGGATCAAATCACCGCTTATTACCGCAGCCGCGGAATGATCCTTGCCCAGGCATTTGTGCCCGAGCAGGAAGTGGTAGAAGCGGTAGTGCAACTGCGCGTGATGGCTGGCAACCTCGGCTCGGTATTTGTTGAGGATAATGAGGGTTACAGTGCTGAGAGCGTTAAAAACCCTTTTCGTGGGCTTATCGGAAAAGCGGTTGAGAGTCGCCAGGTAGAAAGTGCGTTGCTCAGGGTCAGTGATTTGCCGGGCCTCTCAGCGTTCGGGGTGTTTCAGCCGGGTAGCGTGGAGGGCACCACCGATCTCTCATTGAAGGTCACTGAAAAAGCGCTGGATGCGGTGGTCGGATTCAATAACTACGGCACAGAGTTCACGGGTGAGTATCAGGGCCACCTGGATTTATCCATTAATAATCCACTGGGTATTGGTGACCAGTTGCAACTCGGTTTTCAACAGGCTTATCGGCCCAAGCTGGCAGAGTTTGGATACTTTAACTATCACCTGCCCGTGTTCAGCACATGGGTTGACGGGCTTCGAGCGGGGCTGGGGTTTAGTCGTAACGAATTTGAGGTAGGGGGCGACCTGAAAGCGATTGGCATAGAGGGTGTTACCGAAATTGCTAGCGTTTATCTAGATAAATCCTGGGTAAGGTCCCGTCGAGCCAATTTTTCCACCAAATTCGATTTTAGTCGCAAGCAGTCAAAAGTTTTTATTGCCGGAACTGATTTCTCTCAGGACGTGCTGGCGGTAGCGTCGCTCGAATTCAGCATGGATTTTATTGATAATTTGTTGGGTGGGGGAATCAACCAGGGGTTGGTGACGCTGCATCACGGCTTTGGCAACGTGCTGGCGTCGACCCAGGCAAATGATCTTCCCGGATCGGGGCGGCGGGATCTCGACGGAGAGTCCCTCGGTAGCGGGTTCGACAAGGTGACCTTTGATTTCTCCCGATTGCAAAACATCGTGCCTAATCATTCTTTAATCGTGCATGTTTCGGGGCAATTTAGTGATGACCTGCTAGGTTCGCTCGAGCAAATGTCAATTGGCGGGCCCTTCAGTGTGCGAGCCTATCCACAGGCAGAGTTTCTTGTTGATAAAGGATTTTTTGGTTCGCTTGAATGGGTCATGAATGCCCCCGGGTTTGCTGACAAAATAGCTTTCGAGAATAAAACCTGGGGTGAGATTTTGCAGGTCTCCATCTTTATTGACCACGCGACCGGTTGGATTGATGAAAGCGCGATTGAGGATCAAATCGAAGTGACCGGTGCTGGGGTCGGGTTGCAGGCGTTTGTTCCGGCTAACGTCGTTGCGACTTTTGGCAATTATTTAGGAACCTGGTTTTCTCAAGACTGGCAGCTTTATTTTCCTGGGGAGTTATCGTTGCGGCTGGATGTGGCGACTCCTATCGGCAAGAGAGATGCAACTAATTCCGAGAACCCACAGATATTTTTTAATACGACTTACACCTATTAGTTTGAGCGGCATTGTTGCCTGGCCCCCCAATTGAACCAGACCGGGGACGAAAATTGGTCTGTGGAGTACCCATAGTGAATTCGACTAAAAGCCCTCTCAAATCATACAAACCTGGTATGCAGACTGTACGGTTTAATCCGTTAAGTGGGCTAATCCGTCAGGTGCTGGTTCCGTTTGGGCTGTTGGCAGTGCCATCGGTTGTAGTTGCGTCCCCTCAAGGTGGGGTGGTTACGGATGGCCAGGGCGCAATATCTTCCCAGGGCGCGGTTACTACTGTTCAGCAACATAGTCAGCGCCTGGTAACCCAGTGGAACAGTTTTAATATTGATATCAATGAAGCGGTGAATTTTCTTCAACCGTCTTCATCTGCCATCGCGCTCGCGCGTATTCTCGATCAATCGCCCTCGCAGATACTCGGCGGCATTTCGGCGAACGGCCGGCTTGTTCTGAGTAACCCTAACGGTCTCATCTTTGCCCCGAGTGCAACCGTTAATGTTGGCTCACTAATCGCCAGTGGCCTGGACATCACGGCGGGTGATTTCATGGCTGGCAATCTACGGTTTGATGCGAGCGGTACCGGCGGCACCGTTATCAACCACGGGTTGTTGCAGGCGGCAACTGGTGGCTCGATTAACCTGCTGGGTGGGGCGGTGGTCAATACGGGCACCATTGTTGCTGATTATGGTGAAGTTAATCTGGGTGCCGGCCGGACCGCGACCCTCGATTTTGATGGTGATGGGCTAATTCAGTTTGCAGTCGAGGGTGACCTGACCAGCGATGGAAATGGCTCCGGTATCGCTATTTCAAACAGTGGCGTTATCCAGGCTAATGGCGGGCAGGTGTTGCTGCTTGCCCAGGCTGCTAAAGACGTTTTTTCTCAGGTTATCAATAACAGTGGAGTTATTCGTGCCCAGGGTATCGACACCAGTGGTGGCACGGTGCGACTGGTGGGTAACGGCAACATTGATAATAGCGGTGAGATTGACGTCACAACGACCGCTGATGGTGAAACTGGTGGTTCCATTTCGCTCATTGGCGAAGACATTGCCAGTACCGGGAAATTAGTAGCGGACACAGCCTCCTCGAATGGAAATGTCCTGATTCAGTCGGGGGTTTCTGGAGAGGGTAGCGAAACCCACGTTAGCGGTGAAGTTGCAGCTGAAAATATTGTCATTGAAGGCGGCGACGGTGATGATGAGTTTGATATCGCTATTGGTAATAGTTACAGCGTCGATGGCGGGGAAGGGTCTGATACATACTCTGTAGCTCTTGGCGAAGCGGCTAAAACGGTTACCGTTGCTGATAGCGGCATCGAGGGCGGTAATGACCTCGCCAACTTTTATTTGAGTGAACAGGCCACTGGTAATTCCGTAGGTACTAGTTACACGGTTAAGGCACCGGATGAGACCGGCAAAGCGGGTGAGCTCGTCTACGACTATGGGCAGTTCAGCAACAAAGTCGATTTCTCCGGTATCGAACCGATCAATGACTGGCAGGGGACTGGAACTCTCACAGTTAACCTGGATGCCGCAGGTGAGACTGCTTCCCTGGATATTGGCACGTTATTTACAGCAGGAACGACTGGCGCAGTTGATGGTAATGCTTCAGTCGCTGAAGACGCCTATGTCTTAACTTTGAGCGTGGGTGAAGATTATGCGTTTACCGGCTATACGCAGCTGGATATAACCGGTAATGCAGCGGCCGTCACTGACATTATTACCATCAACGTAACCTCAGATATTAGTGGCAGCCCGCTGACTCAGGCTGGGACGCCTGTTCGTAATGTGCTTGCGACCATCAATGTCGACGGAAATGATGGTGCTGACACTGTTCATGTTTCAGCACTTACAGGGGTTACTACCCTCAATATTGCCGATACTGGTGGAAGTGGCACTGATACTCTGAATATTGCTTTACTGGCGGGTGCGCAAACCGTCGATATTGACGCTGGCACCATTAGCGGAGTGGGCGGCACTTTCACCGGCATCGAGGCGGTGACCGGTGATAACGCGGCAGACACCCTGGTCGGTGATGTGAACTTTGTCATCAGTGGTGCGAATGATGGGACGACCAGTGGGACGGTGGCGACCTTCACTGATTTTTTCAACCTGACCGGTGGAGGCAGTGATAACAGTTTCACCTTTGGAGCGTCGGGCAGTTTAGGCGGTGTCATTGACGGCGCGGGCGGTACCGACACCCTCGATTACGAGACCGACAATTTCAACGCGGCGGTGACCATCGACCTTCAGAATGGCACCGCAACTGGCACCGGCGGCATCACTAACATCGATGCGGTCGTGGGTGACAGTGGATTCAACGCCACCAATGTACTGGTGGGGGCCGATGCGGCCAACACCTGGAACATCACCGGTGCTGACGATGGCAATATCGGTGGCACCTTTAGCTTCACCGACATGGGTAACCTGACCGGTGGTAGTAATACCGATGCCTTTATTCTCACCGGGGGTGGCAGTGTCAGTGTGCTGATCACCGGCAGTGGTGGCAGTGACACGGTACAGGGCGATGATCTGGCCAACACCTGGAACCTGACCGGGGCGGGCGTCGGGGACGTCGGTGGCAGTAATTTCACCGGCATCGAAAACCTGACCGGTGGCAGTAACACCGACAACTTTGAATTTGCCAGTGGCTCGAGTGTCAGCGGCACCGTCAGTGGTGGCTCCGGCGGTACCGACACCCTCGATTACGAGACCGACGATTTCAACGCCGCAGTCACTGTCAATTTACAAACCTTAACCGCCACCGGCACGGGCGGCATTGCCAATATCGATGCGGTCGTGGGTGACAGTGGATTCAACGCCACCAACGTACTGGTGGGGGCCGATGCGGTGAACACCTGGAACATCACCGGTGCTGACGATGGCAATATCGGTGGCACCTTTAGCTTCACCGACATGGGTAACCTGACCGGTGGTAGTAATACCGATGCCTTTATTCTCACCGGGGGTGGCAGTGTCAGTGTGCTGATCACCGGCAGTGGTGGCAGTGACACGGTACAGGGCGATGATCTGGCCAACACCTGGAACCTGACCGGGGCGGGCGTCGGGGACGTCGGTGGCAGTAATTTCACCGGCATCGAAAACCTGACCGGTGGCAGTAACACCGACAACTTTGAATTTGCCAGTGGCTCGAGTGTCAGCGGCACCGTCAGTGGTGGCTCCGGCGGTACCGACACCCTCGATTACGAGACCGACGATTTCAACGCCGCAGTCACTGTCAATTTACAAACCTTAACCGCCACCGGCACGGGCGGCATTGCCAATATCGATGCGGTCGTGGGTGACAGTGGATTCAACGCCACCAACGTACTGGTGGGGGCCGATGCGGTGAACACCTGGAACATCACCGGTGCTGACGATGGCAATATTGGCGGTACCTTTGCCTTCACCGACATGGGTAATCTGACCGGTGGTAGTAATACCGATGCCTTTATTCTCAGCAATGCTGGCAGCGTGGTCGGCGTATTGGATGGCCAGGGTGGCAACGATACTTTAACCGGCGATGACGATGGCAATGCTTTTAGCATCACCGGAGTTAATAGTGGGGCCCTGGCAGGCAAGACCAGTGGGTGGACCAGTATCGAAGCGCTTAACGGGGCGGCCGGCGTTGATAGTTTTACCTTTGCTAATGCGGGAAGTTTGACCGGAGCCGTGGATGGTCTGGGCGGTAACGATGTCGTAATTGGTGATGCCAATGGCAATGTCTTTACCATTACCGGCGCAAATGCCGGGACCCTGGCTGGAAAGACCAGCGGCTGGAGCAACATCGAAGCCCTTACCGGGGGGGCCGGAGTCGATACCTTTACCTATAACAATGCTGGTAGTTTAAGTGGCGCTGTTGATGGCCAGGGTGGTAACGACACCCTAACCGGCGATGCGGATGGTAATGCTTTTAATATTACCGGTGCTAACAGTGGAACCCTGACCGGCAAAACCAGCGGATGGAGCAATATCGAGGCGCTTAATGGTGGAGCGGGTGATGACGCTTTTACATTTGGTGCAGCGGGCAGCCTGGCAGGTTTGATCGGTGGTGCAGCCCATGCCGCTGGCGATACGGTTGACTATTCCGCGGCTGCGCCGCTTACCGTAACCATTGGCACAAATTTTACTAATATTGAGACTGTCACCGGTGGTAACGCAGGGTTTACTCTGGCTGGCGACGTTAACTTCACTATCACCGGTGCAAACGATGGCACAGCGGGGAGTGTCGCGTTTATTGATTTTGAAAGTCTGACCGGTGGCGCAGGCAATAATAGTTTCACTTTTACTGACGCAGGTAACCTGTCCGGTTCGATAAACGGTGCCGGTGGTGGCGGAGATAGCCTGATCGGTGATAGCGATGGCAACGCTTTTAACATTACCGGCGCTAACAGTGGAACCCTGACCGGTAAAACCAGCGGCTGGAGCAATATTGAAATCATCAGCGGTGGTATTGGCGCGGATACCTTCGTTTTTGGCAACGCTGGCAGTATCAGTGGTGCCCTTACCGGCGGAGCGGGGAATGATCTGTTAACCGGTGATGCCAATGGCAATGTGTTTACGATCACCGGGGCTGACGCCGGAACCCTGGCAGGCAAGACCAGTGGCTGGAGTGGCATTGAAGCACTGACGGGCGGGGCCGGGGTGGATAGTTTTACCTTTGCTAACGCCGGGAGCCTTACCGGTGCTCTGTCTGGGGCAGGTGGTAATGACACGCTTATTGGCGACGCGAATGGAAATGCCTTTGTGGTGACGGGAGTCGGCGCCGGAGCCTTAGCCGATACCGGCGGTGGACCCCTCAAAACCAGTGGCTGGTCGGGCATCGAAAACATTAGCGGTGGTGCAGGAACCGATAGTTTTAATATTCAGGTTGCCAATAGCCTTACCAGAGTAGATGGAGTTGCCGGGTCAGATACGGTGAATCTTAATGGCGTGGGCGCTAGCGCCGTCGGCAGGATTCTTGGCGCCGATGTGACGATTATCTCAGCCGGCGCAATTGGTACCGCCGGAGCAGGAGCGCAGGATATCCAGGTCACGTCGTTAACCGTCACGGCGGGCGGTAATGTATTCCTGAATGAAACGAACGGCGTGCTGATTAAGTCCATTAACGCAGGGGGAAATCAGGTTAGCCTGACCGCTGGTGGTTCGATTAATGACTTTACTGCCGACAATGATAACGGGATCGATATAACGGCTAATCGGGTTGTTTTAAATGCAGGGTCAGGTTTAGGCGATGACGCACGGCTGGAGCTTGGAACGACTCTGCTGGATGCGCGAACAACCTCCGGCGATGTTCGCATTGCCAACAACCAGGCGCTACTACTGGAGAAAGTGACTACCGGTAACGGTGATATTGAAGTTGCGGCTGTCGGACAGCTGACGGTGGGTGACGGTACTCCGGGAGCCGATGTTGTTGTAGCCAATGGTGGAAACGTTGCCCTGGCAGCAGACCCTGGGCAGACGGGCAGTTTTGATCTGATTCAGCGTGGCAACGTGAACGCGACGAGTGGCAATGTGTTGTTACTGGCAAGTGGCAATGTGCTGGCCGATAACCCGAGTAACGTGGTGTCGGTGGCCCAGGCGTTGTTTGTGGTGGACTCGCAACAGACCTCGTTGATCGCCGGCGGGTTTATCGGTAGCACCGACGGCCTGACTCAGACTAATGCGATCGCGACTACTTCATCGAGCGTTTTTGCTAACCAGGGTGGAACTGGAGATGCCTTCTTAATCAGTGGATTTGGTGTAACGACAGCGGCGACCTCCGGGTTTGATTCGAATTCACTGTTTGGTGGCGCCATTTCCGGCGCATTGAACCTTTCATTTGGCGCGTCGAACAGTAGCGTGAGTAACGCGGCGGCTGGCCAGGCGTCTGCGGCCGCCGGCGAGTCACAGAATGCTGACGTGAGTGATGAGGGTTACATCGATCCCGCGCTATACGATCTGTCGCTGAACATTTTTGATACGGTTCAGGGTGGCATTCTGTTGCCTCAGGATCAGCTAGAAAGTGGCGGTGGCGGTGATGATGTGTCTGACTCTACCGGTAACGCTGATCTGGGTCTGGATGAAGAAGTTTTTGATACTACCGAGGAATTTGAAACACTCGACCTGGGTCCCGAACCGGAGTTATTTGATGACGTACCGGTTGAAGATGATTTCAATATTGACCTTGAATCACTGGATTTCATTGAAGAACCCATCGCCGATCCGCAAGAGGGTGGTAATGAGTTTGGCGTTGAAGAATTTGATCTTGAAGATTTCGACGAAGACTCCCTGGAACTGGAGTTTGAGGGAGACGAAGAGGAGTTTGAGGACTTTGATGAGGATTTCGATATAGAGGGGCTGGAGCCGCTGACAATCAATCAGGAGGGTTATGGCGAGTTAATGCGGGTCCATTTTGATAACAGTCAGTTGTGGGAGCGCGGCGTGGTCACCCTGATAGTAGGGCAGTCAACGAACTCAAAAAACCCAACTAAGAGTATTTAACCAGGATGGCGGGTGTCTCCGGTAATCCATTAATGTTCTCGAAGACGGTGTTGCTGGATGCTAGAGCACACCAGAACTGGCGCATTACGCGCGCTGCCGATTTTAGTTTCAGCCGAAATCTTCGTTTTCTGCCGGTGACATTGACTGAATTTGCTCAGGTGGCGTTAGAGCAGCCACTGGTCTTCATCGAAGATGGTGACCTGATCGTTCCGGTGTCAGTGATTGCCCTCGATGAAGGCAACAATCTTTTTTTAGATGAGTCGGGCGGCTGGGATGGTCGCTACCTGCCCGCCTATGTCCGAATGTATCCGTTTATCCTTGCCCCACGCAGCGACGCCAGTGGTTACGCCGTTTGTGTTGATGCCGATTATCCTGGGCTGGCAGCGGGTAAGGGTGAGGCGCTGTTTGATGATGACGGGGAACAGACCACTGTCACAAAAAACGCCATCGCTTTTGCTGCCGAGTATCAGCGGCAGCGTGAAGAGTCGGTCGTTTTTACGGCGCTGTTGAAACGCTACGGTTTGTTAGAACCGGCTTCCGTTAACGTGACTACCGGAGGCGAAGAAGTGATTTCTGTCGGTGGCTTTTTAACCGTCAACCGGGAAAAGCTAGCAAAGCTTGATAGCGAGTCGGTGTTGAATTTACATGCGCTTGGGCAGCTTGAGCCCATCTATTTGCAACTCGCTTCATTGAGCAATTTTGACGCGCTATCGCGCAGGCTGATTGCTCGTCGATCAGCCCGACCTGAAACATCCGCAGAGAGTCAGGTTTAAGCAGGCCGAGGTTTCTGGTGTGGTCTATCGTTCCATTTCTCGCGGTAAGCGAAAATGTATTTTTTCTTCCTTGCCGGGCAATGTTTCCACTTCTGCATTGAATCTTTTTTTCAGGACTTCAATAACCTCCTCAACCAGTATTTCCGGGGTCGAGGCTCCCGCGCTGATCCCGACCTTTTTAACACCTTGAAACCACTCTATTCGTAATTCAGTTGCTGACTGGATCCGATAGGCGGGTGTGCCGCCGGCTGTCGCAACCTCGCGCAGGCGGTTGGAATTAGAACTATTATCGGCGCCAATAATTAACACCAGGTCAGCGGCGCTAGCGGCGGTTTTCACCGCATTCTGGCGGTTCTGGGTGGCGTAGCAGATATCGCTGATATCGGGCCCGATGATCGTTGGGAATTTCTCTTTAAGAGCCGCGATTAGCTCGCGGGTGTCATCAATCGAGAGGGTCGTCTGGGTGACGTAGGCGTGGGGCTGGTCCCGCCCTTCAGGCAACCGATTAACATCCTCGACAGAATCAACCACATAGCAATTTTCGAGGTTGCCTCGAATTCCTTCTACTTCCGGGTGACCAATATGACCGATGATGATGACTCGGTAGCCATCCTTTTCATATTGTTTGCTTTGCAGATGGACTTTAGTGACTAACGGGCAGCTGGCATCGATGATCCGTAAGTTTCTGGCAGTCGCGTGAGCGACTACCTTTTCTGAAACCCCGTGGGCACTAAAGATTGCGTGTGCCCCCTCCGGCATCTCGTTAAGCGTTTCGACAAAAATGGCCCCTTTCGCGGTTAAATCAGCCAGAACCTGCTGGTTATGGACCTGTCTCTTATACACATCTCCGAGCCCACGAGA
>OJFP01001571.1_pt1 | contig 10481 bp, 10 predicted proteins | sample 1594141 | NCBI WGS metagenome assembly OJFP01 (sample SAMN05416843, study PRJEB24817) | seawater metagenome | isolation source: Sea water | place: Canada:Atlantic | collected 2013-07
AAACATTTTTAATATTAATCTAAACATATTTATTAGAACTATATTATTAACCTTTTCATTTTTTTGGTTTACTTACCTTGGCAGTCAAATCAGTGAAGACTATATTGCAGCTAATGCTATTCTTATTAACTTGGTCTTTTTATCTGCTTTCATTCTTGATGCTTACGCATTTTCAACTGAAGGCATGGTTGGTTATTCCTTGGGTAAAAAAGATATAGGCTTGTTTAAAAAGATTGTTAAAAACTCCTTTATTTTAAGTACACTTACCGGATTAATTATTTCAATAATTTATTTTTTTATTAACAAGTACGTCATTACATTAATGTCTGATATTGAAAGTATTAGAAATTTAAGCTCATCTTATGTGGTATGGCTAATACTGATGCCTTTAATTTCATCTTTTTGTTATCAATTTGATGGAATATTTATTGGTGCATCACAAACAAAAGAACTTAGAAATGCGATGGTTTTCTCAGTATTTTCTTATTTATTAATATCTTTATATTTAACAAAAATAATGGGCAATACTGGAATATGGATTTCCTTGTGTTTGTTCATGGTGTTAAGAGCGTTATCTCTATTTTATTATTTAGATAAAATTTATTTAAGATTTGGTACTATTAAATAGATTCTACTATTCTCAATATAATGATAATGTATTCAAATGTTATTTCGTCAATTATTTGACAAGAGTTCAAGTACCTACACTTATTTAATTGCTTCCGCTAAAGGTAGGGAGGCTTTAATCATTGATCCTGTATTAGAAAATGTTGAAAGATATATACAGCTATTAAAAGAGTTAGATTTAAAATTAGTAAAAGTAATAGATACACACATACATGCAGATCATATCTCGGGGATTGCAGAACTAAGAGATCAAACAAATTGTGTAACAATTATGGGTGATAAAACACCAGTAGATGTTGTATCTATGCAAGTATCAGATGAAGAATTAATCAAAATTGATGGTCTAGAATTTAGAGCTTTATTTACACCAGGTCATACATCAGAAAGTTTTAGTTTCTTAATGAATGATAGGGTTTTTACTGGTGATACACTATTAATTAGAGGAACTGGAAGAACTGATTTTCAAAATGGTGATCCTCAAGATTCTTATAATTCTATTTTTAATAAATTATTAAAATTACCTGATGAAACTTTGGTGTATCCAGCTCATGATTATAAAGGAGATACTGTAAGTACCATTTTAGAAGAAAAAAAATTTAACCCACGGCTGCAAGTAAAGTCAGTTAATGAATATATAGAAATTATGAATAATCTTAATTTACCTGACCCTAAATTAATGGATGTAGCAGTTCCTAATAATTTAAAACTTGGAATAGATCTTGATAAACAAAAAGTTAATAACGGGATTGAACCTAATGAGTTTAAAAATTGTTTATTAGAAAAAGATATAATTTTAATAGATCTTAGAGAGCAAAATGAACTAGATAAAATTGGAAAGATTAAAAATAGTACAAGAGTTTCTTTCCCAGAAATTAATGATTACTTAAATAAAAATAAAACTAAATTACAGAATAAGAAAATTTTGTTTTATTGTGCTATTGGTCAAAGATCTACTCTGGCAGTACAAATATCAAAGTCTTATCAATATAATAAATGCTTACATTTAATTGGTGGTCTAAAAAACTGGAAACAAGCTGGTTTAGAATTGATTAAATAAATTTAATTATGAATGTATTTATAATTTTATCATTACTTGTAATTGTAATTGGGATTATCCTATTAGTAGCTTCTCCATCAGTATTATTTAAATTGAACTGGGAAGAAAAAACAGGAAAAGACAAAATCCTCATGTTTATGTTTTATGGTATTTTGGTTTATATAATAAATATCATTTTTTGGATTATTAAATAAGCAGTTATCAGCCATAAACTTGGCTCAACCAGATCTTTTCTTAAAAAAAAAGGATAGAACGTATTATTAGAAATATAGACGGTACATGAAGTTAACTGAGACTACCGTTAAGATAATAACTAGTAAGTATAGGGATATATAATCTTTTGGAGTTAACATGGTTTATAAATACTCTTATTGCTATGAACTTGCTAGTTTCTTTTTAGGATCATAGAAAGGTTTTTCAGCAACCGTTGCTTTAATGATTTTGTCATTCATTTTAACATCAAGCACTGTTCCAATCTCTGAATTGTCAATTGAAACCATTGCAAGGGCTATGTTTTGTTTTAGTCTTGGTGAATAAACTGCAGAAGTAATTTTACCAACTTGCTGATTGTCTTTTAAGATTTCCCAAAAGGTAGTGTTAGGTCCTGTTAAAGGATCACAATCTAAAATAACTCCAACTTGTTTTCTTTTAATGCCATCTTGATTTATTTTTTGTAACGCATCTTTTCCAATAAAGTTTATATTGGTATCAAGGTTAACAAGTCTTCCTAGATTTAGTTCATAAGGGTTCGTATTTATATCAGCATCTGCATGGTACGATAACATTCCACCTTCAATACGTCTAATCGATGATGTGTGACCTGGTTTTAATCCATGAGGTTTACCAGCTGCCATTATCTTTTCCCAAAGTTCATCTCCCTTAGAGCCATCTCTTAAATATAATTCATAACCAAGTTCACTTGACCAACCTGTTCGAGAGACTATTAAAGGAATGCCATCTAAATCTAATTCACGTAACCAATAATATTTAAGATCATTAATACTTTCACCAAATAAAGCCTCCATAATTTTTCCAGAGTTTGGTCCTTGTAATTGAAGAGGGGAGACATCGGGTTCGATAATTTTAACATCAAGGTTTGAATTTACTGCAACACCTTGTGCCCATAATAAAATATCACTATCAGCGAGTGATAACCAATAATGGTTTTCTTTTAGTCTTAACAAAACTGGATCGTTTAAAATTCCACCATCATTATTTAATATTAAAACATATTTACATTGTCCAACTGCAAGCTTTGATAAGTCCCTTGGTGTTAACAGTTGAATAAATTTTGTAGCATCGGGTCCTGTAATTTCTACTTGTCGCTCCACTGCAACATCACATAAAATTGCTTCATTAACTAAATTCCAAAAGTTTTGTTCAGGAGATCCAAAGTCACGAGGAATGTACATGTGATTATAAACTGAAAAACCAGTTGCACCCCATTTAACAGTTGAGTTAAAGTAAGGAGACTTTCTAATTTGAGTTCCAAAACCAAAGTTTTTCTTATCTTCCATTTTGAAAACCTATTAATTATTTGATTATTTGAAAAGCTTTTTTTTACTTTTCGCACTCAATTGTCGCAAATGCTGTTAGTTGCTGAATCTCATCTGGCTCTTTACTAAAGACTTCATCCATCTCTTCGTTATTAAATTTTGCACTTAATTTATCAACTGTGCACTGGCAGTATATTTTGGCCCCATCTGCACCAATATATGCTTTAGAGTTAGTGTAACAACCAATATACAATTCCTTCTCATATTGAGGGCTTAAAGCATGACTTTTAGAGGTAAAAAGAAAGATAAAGATTAGTAAATATTTATATTTTTTGATCATATTCACCAACTTTGCCAGTTTTTTGTAAAAGATCATCAATGAAATCAAAGATCTTTTTCTTTCTCTCATCTGATGTTGGGCTTTCAGTAACAATAACAAGTGATGGTTTATTAGATGAGGCTCTAATTAATCCCCACGAACCATCTTTAAAAGAAAATCTGATACCATTAACAGTTAAGACTTCACTAATCTCTTGGCCGTCAATCTTAGTTTTATTATCTTTAATTACATTTACTTGCTTAACTAAATCTTCGACCACTTGATATTTCTCTTCATCTTTACAAAAAGGTGCCATCGTTGGTGTTTGAAAAGTATTAGGGAGTTCTTTTATAATTTCATGCATAGATTTGTTTTCGTTATCTAATAAATGGCATACTTGAATTGCAGAATTAATTCCATCATCATAACCAAAACCTAATGGTTGGTTAAAGAAAAAGTGCCCACTTTTCTCAAATCCAGCTAATGCTTTTTCAGTATTAACTTTTCTTTTAATGTGTGAGTGACCTGTCTTCCAATAAATAGTTTCACAGTCATTTTTAGCTAAAACCTCATCAGTTGCGTACAATCCAGTTGATTTTACATCAACGATAAACTTTGAGCCTTTATGAGTTTTAGACAAGTTTCTTGCAATCAATAATCCAATTTTATCAGAGAATATTTCGTTGCCTAAATTATCAATTACACCAACTCGATCACCATCACCATCGAAGCCAAAACCAATATCAGCGTTATTGTCTTTAACCGCCTTTGCTATTGCATGTAACATCTCTAAATCTTCTGGATTTGGATTATATTTTGGAAAAGTCCAATCAAGATTACAATCAAGTTCTATTACCTCACAACCAATTCCCCTTAAAATTTCAGGTGCAAATATTCCAGCTGTACCATTACCACATGCAACAACTGCTTTAATTTTTTTTGTTATTTTATTTTTATTTATTAAATCATTTTTATAAATTTGTTGAAAACCTTCTATTTGTTTTTCACTACCTTCACCTTTTATAAAATTTTCATTTAAAGTAATTTCTTTTAATTCTTTCATCTCTTCTGGTGCGTGGGTTAAACCTTTTTTGATACCCATTTTAACTCCAGTCCAACCATTTTCATTGTGACTAGCGGTTACCATTGCAACAGCATCAGCATCTAAATTAAATTGTGCAAAATAAACAGTAGGGGATAGAGATAAACCTATGTCTTCAATATTACATCCTGTTGAAAGTAGTCCTTTTTTAAGAGCTGTTTTTATTTCTTCACTGTAAGACCTATAATCATGACCAACAATTACTCTTGGATTCGTTTTTTTTGTATGTTTTATAATTTGAGTGCCTAAACCTTTACCTAGATTCTCTATTCCCAGTTGGTTTATGTCCTTCTCATACAACCACCTTGCGTCATACTCTCTGAAGCCATATGGATCTATTTTTAAATTTGTTGTCATTGTTAACCTTTCTTACATTCATTTTATTTTTTTATTGATATTTTTTTTTCTATGTTCTATAAATGTTCTGTTGAATAACTATTTATATGGTGTATCAATGCTTTCAGCATACAACATGTAGTTGTTTTGTAAAAAAAAACTTATAAAATATTAAAATATGAACAAAATACTATCACAGGCACTTAAGAAAGCTGTCTCCGAATATAGCCCTGATAATAGCGAACTTTCAAAAAATAAAGGACCAGATTTATTTTCACTTAGTAATGACACTGAACTTTTTCAAAATGAAAAAGGTATCATTATTAAAATTGATAGATCAAGAGATAGTAAATTAACAGACTTTGGTAGAGCAACTTTAAAAGATAGATACTTAGGTCATAACGAATCTTTTCAGGATTTGTTTGCCCGTGTTGCAAGTTCATACGCAGATGACAATTTACATGCACAAAGAATTTATAACTACATTAGTAATTTATGGTTCATGCCAGCAACTCCAGTTTTATCAAATGGTGGAACTAAAAGAGGTTTACCAATTTCATGTTTTTTAAATGAAGCATCAGACAGCTTAAATGGAATACTTGATCTATGGAGTGAGAACGTTTGGTTAGCTGCTAAAGGTGGTGGGATTGGAAGTTACTGGGGTAACCTTAGATCTATTGGAGAAAAAATTGGTAAAGTTGGAAAGACATCAGGCATTATTCCTTTTATTAAAGTAATGGACTCGTTAACGATGGCGATTAGCCAAGGTTCATTAAGAAGAGGATCTGCTGCTTGTTATCTTCCAATTGAACATCCTGAAATTGAAGAGTTTATTGAAATGAGAAGACCTACAGGTGGTGATCCAAATAGAAAAGCCTTAAACCTTCATCATGGTGTTTTAGTATCAGATGCATTTATGAGAGCTGTTGAAACAGATGAGCAGTGGGCATTAAAAAGTCCTGCTGATGGAACTGTACAACAAACTATTTCTGCAAGAAATTTATGGATTAGATTATTAACTGCAAGAATTGAAACAGGTGAACCTTATATTATCTATATCGATACAGTTAACAGACAAATTCCACAACATCATAAGTTAGCAGGCTTAACTGTTAAAACTTCTAATCTTTGTAGTGAGATAACTTTACCTACTGGAATAGATAAAAATGGAAGAGATAGAACTGCTGTTTGTTGTTTATCATCTTTAAACTTAGAAAAGTATGATGAGTGGAAAGACGATAACGTTATGATTAATGATGTTATGAGATTTTTAGATAACGTATTAACAGATTTTATTGAAAGAGCTCCAGAGCAATTTGATGATGCAAAATATTCTGCTGAAAAAGAAAGAAGTGTTGGCCTAGGTGTTATGGGTTTCCATTCTTATTTACAGCAACACAGTATCCCACTTGAGTCAGTTATGAGTAAAGCTTGGAATAAAAAAATATTCAAACATATTCAAGAACATGTTGATCAAGCCTCAAAAGATTTAGCTGATGAAAGAGGACCATGCCCAGATGCTGCTGATTATGGTTTTAATGAAAGGTTTTCTAACAAAACTGCTATTGCACCAACAGCTTCTATTTCTATTATCTGTGGTGGAGCATCCCCTGGAGTAGAGCCGGTTGCAGCAAATAGTTACACGCATAAAACTCTTTCAGGTTCATTTAATGTTAGAAATAGATACTTAGTAGAATTACTAGAAAAACATGGAAAAAATACTGATGATGTTTGGTCTGGTATTACAACAAATCAAGGTTCTGTTTCTCATTTAGATTTTTTAACTGATTTAGAAAAAGATGTTTTCAAAACTGCTTTTGAATTGGATCAAAAATGGATTATTGAATTAAGTGGAGATAGAACACCTTTTATATCTCAAGCTCAATCAATTAACTTATTTGTACCAGCAGATATTCATAAAAGAGAACTACATAAAATTCATTTTGATGCTTGGAAAAAAGGTTTAAAGAGCCTTTATTACTGTAGATCAAAATCAATTCAACGTGCGGAAAATGTTAACGATACTAAAGCAACAGATGTTACCGCAAATGTCTATAAGTCAAAACCACAAACAACTGAACAACCAGAATACGAGGAGTGCCTATCATGTCAGTAGAAAAAATGGATACTAAAATTATTCAACCAGAAAAAAAAGAAATAGCTCAACCACAAAAAATGGGATTACTAGTTGAAAACCCAGTTTACAAACCATTTAGATATCCATGGTGTTATGATGCTTGGTTAACACAACAAAGAATTCACTGGTTACCAGAGGAAGTGCCACTTGGTGATGATGTTAGAGATTGGCAGAAAAATTTAACTCAGTCTGAAAAGAATTTATTAACACAAATTTTTAGATTTTTTACTCAAGCTGATGTTGAAGTGCAAAATTGTTATTTAAGACATTATACAACTGTATTCAAACCTACAGAAGTTTTAATGATGATGACTGCTTTTGCTTCAATGGAAACAGTTCACATAGCTGCTTACTCTCATTTACTTGATACTATTGGAATGCCTGAATCAGAATATTCTGCATTCATGAAATATAAAGAGATGAAAGATAAATACGACTACATGCAAAATTTTGACATGAGTTCAAAAAAAGATATTGCATTAACAGTAGCTGTATTTAGTGCGTTCACTGAAGGCTTACAATTGTTTGCAAGTTTTGCAATCTTACTTAACTTCCCAAGACATAATAAAATGAAAGGGATGGGCCAAATTGTTACTTGGTCAGTAAGAGATGAAACGTTGCACTGTAATTCTATGATTAGATTGTTTAAAGAGTTCATTCATGAGAACCCAGAAATCTGGAATCCTGAATTAAAAAAAGAACTTTATAAAGCATGTAGAACAATCATTGAGCATGAAGATGCTTTCATTGATTTAGCTTTTGAAATGGGTCCTATGGAAGGTCTTACAGCGCAAGATGTAAAACTTTATATAAGATTTATTGCTAATAGAAGATTATCTCAACTTGGATTAGACCCAATTTATGATGTGGAAAAAAATCCACTTACTTGGTTAGATTCTATGTTGAATGCAGTTGAACACATGAACTTCTTTGAAGGTCGTTCTACTGAATATTCTAAAGCATCAACTCAGGGAACTTGGACAGAAGCTTTTAGTTAATTTTTTGAAGTACAAAAAGTATTTTCGAAAAACTAGCCTTAAGCAAGAGGGCATTGGAGAGCATTTTCTTAATGAAATAGCCTCCAAGAAACCTAAAAATTTTCTTGAGATTGGCGTGTTTCATGGTGTTACTGCAAGAAATGTTTGTGAGCTATTACACAGCATTCATGGAAATGATTTTAAATATGTAGGGTTAGATTTATTTGGTGAAAGTGCTGAAAATGCTAATGAGGTTATTCCAAATACTAAATTTAACAATCCATTAAAAAAAATATATTTTGAATATATTTTAAGACAAGATCCATACTCAGTTGAGGCAGTAGCTTATCTTTTAAAAAAATTTAAAGAAAATGTTCATTTGATTAAGGGGAACTCTAATCAACTATTAAAAAAAATGGATATGTCCCAAATCGATTATGTTTTTTTAGATGGTGGACACGCTTATGAGACAGTTATAAATGATCTTTATTATTCAAAACCAGTTTTGGAAAATAATGGTACTATTCTTTGTGATGATTATAACCTTGCTCACGCACCTGATGTAAAACAAGCTATTGATGAATTTGTTAACGATAACAATCTTAAATCAGAAATTATTTTTGAAAGATTTGCAAAAATAGAAAAAAACTAATTATCTTTGATTTAACTGTATAACTTTTCTGTGCTTACTACCCTTATAACTAGCAAGAGGTCTAATTAATTTATTAGCAGCATGTTGTTCCATAATATGTGCAGACCACCCCGTAATTCTTGAAATTACAAATATAGGGGTAAAGAAATCGGTATCAAAACCCATTAAATGGTAAGTAGGTCCCGTTGGGTAATCAACATTTGGATAAATATTTTTTTCCTCAATCATCACCTTTTCAACAATGTCATAAATTTTTTCAAATGTTTTATCTTTTTTAATTTTAGCAACTTTTCCAAAATATTCTCTCATTGTGGGAACTCTTGAGTCTCCACTTTTATAAACTCTATGACCAAATCCCATTACCACATCTTTATTTTTCAAAGCTTTAGTGATCCATTTGAATGCATTTTCAGGCTTTTTAATTTTTTTCATCATGTGCATTACTTCTTCATTAGCACCACCATGAAGAGGACCTTTTAAACTAGCGATCGCACCAGTGATTGCTCCATGAATATCAGACAAACTACTTGTAATAGTTCGAGCTGTAAAAGTTGATACGTTAAAACTATGCTCAGCGTATAAAATTAATGAGACATCAAAAGCTTTAACAATTTCTTTATTAGGAACTTTTCCAAAACACATATGGAAAAAGTTTTCAGAAAAACTAAGATTTTTCTTTGGAGCTATAATTTTTTTTCCTTTTCTAAGTCTATAAAAAGCAGCCAATGCTGTAGGTGTTTTTGCAAGAATTCTAATCGCTTTTCTTAAATTTGCTTTTAGTGAGTTGTCTCTAGTCTCTTTGTCTTCAAGACCCATAACACTGACAGCAGTTCTTGCAACATCCATTGGATGAGAATTTTTAGGAATTTGTTTTAAAATATTTATTAAATTTTTTGATAAAGTTATTTCTTTAGATAATTCTTTCTTAAATTCTTTTAGTTGTTTTTTATTTGGTAATTCTTTATTTAAAATTAAATATGCAACTTCTTCAAAATCACATCTTGCACATAAATCTTGAGCCGCATAACCCCTATAAGTTAGAGAGTTAATTTCAGGCATAACTTTTGAAATTTCAGTTTCATCAACAATTATCCCTAGTAAACCTTTTTTAATATCATCACTCATTATTCATGTCCTTCCGTACTAAAGTTATAAATTTTTTCATCTAACGAGTTATACTTTTCATACTCAACTAACTCGTAAAGTCTTTTCCTAGTTTGCATTTTATCAATAATATTGTTCTGATGTCCATTCACAAAAATGTCTCTAAGGCCATCTTCTACATTTTTCATGGCTAATCTTTGTGTGGTTACTGGATAAATCACAATATTATATCCAAAATTTTCTAATTCTTTGTAATTGAATAACTTAGATTTTCCAAATTCTGTCATATTCGCTAACAAGTAACAGGACAGTTCCTTTCTAACTTTTTCAAAATCTTTTTCATCTTGTAAAGCTTCTGGGAAGATAATTTCAGCTCCAGCATCAATGTATGCTTTACATCTATCAATCATTTTATCTATTCCCTCAACTCCTTTAGCATCAGATCTTGCTATAATTTTAAAATTTTCATCTTGTTTAGCTGCAACACATTCTTTAATTTTCTTAACCATTGCTTCAGTTGAAATTAATTCTTTGTTATCTAGGTGCCCACATCTTTTACGTTCCACTTGGTCTTCTAAGTGAACAGCGGACACCCCAAATTCTTCAAAAGTTTTAATAGTTTCTTCACCTGTCTCTTATACACATCTGACGCTGCCGACGAAGAGGATAGTGTA
>OJFP01001574.1_pt1 | contig 10465 bp, 10 predicted proteins | sample 1594141 | NCBI WGS metagenome assembly OJFP01 (sample SAMN05416843, study PRJEB24817) | seawater metagenome | isolation source: Sea water | place: Canada:Atlantic | collected 2013-07
ACTATCGCGTCCGGCTCAGCAAAGGCTCGAGAGCATGTGGCGCCGAGCCATGTTTGAATGGGAGCACGCCAGGGTTGGCGGTGCGACGGCGGTGCGGGCCATGGCGGCCCAAACCATGGTTTTACTGTCCCGGCTGTCGGTTGAGAGTGGAGGCGTTTTGGCTCTCTCTCGCGTGCAAGCGGTGAAGGAGGAGATCGAGGAAACATTTTACGATGAGTGGGATCTGGATCGGGCGGCAGGGCGAGCGGGGTTGTCGCGGCGGCGGTTCACCGAGCTATTTCGGGAAACCACGGGCGAGACCTTTGGGGTGTTTTTAGCCGAGCTTCGACTTCAGCATGCCGCGAAGTTGTTGCGCGCAGGTGAGCACTCGGTAACGGGAGTGATGTTTGCGAGTGGCTTTAATGATGTGTCGCATTTCTATCGGCGCTTCCGCCAAAAGTTTGGTCAGCCGCCGCGGGCGTGGTCGGTCGACGTTTCCCGAACTTAGATAGATGAACCTCCTGATATTTTCCTGATGCTTGAAGACCTTTTACAGATTGATGACTTGGAACCGCCGATGGGCGATTTAGCTATCGGGCATCAGCTCGATACAGGACGCGGCGTTTGGACCGGACGGGTAGCGGGCGAGCGTGATCTGCCTGCGAGACGGATCATCCACCAACGGGTGTTGCGACTGCACGGCCCGGCGCGATTGAAAAAACTGGGGGTCCGGCCGGCTCTCGGATTTCACAAATGTGCCAGCTCGGGTGATCGAGACTGGGTGGTGGACTCTCGGGTTCGGGCGCGGATCAAGGGGAAATGGCAGGAGGTGTTTAAGCAGGTGGGATTGAAGAAACCGCGCTCCGCGGAGTTTCGCTGGTTCGCCCTACCGAACAACCTGATCGCCGATGCGGTGGTGATCGAGGTTCGCCGCAGTGGATTGGATGGCGCGTGGACTTCGTGGAACTTGGCGACCGGTGGATTTGCTTTAATGGGGGAACTGCTGACTCCGATCGGCCCCCGGATCGAACGGCGTCTTGAGGTCGATAACATTGAGCTGAACAAGCTCCCGGCCGGAGTTGCGGCCGAGCACCGCGACGGCACCGTGCGTTATACCGCGAGTGATTTTTCGGTGGGTTTCAGGCTCGATCGGCCGGGTTTTTCTTTTCTCGGTCTCGGGATCGAAGACGAGGCGGCGCTCAAAACGAATCTCCTGCTCAACAATCCAGTAAAATGCGACCAAGGTCCGCAGATCCATGCGGTCGGCGCGCCGCCGCGTTTGGCTCCTTCGATTCGCTGTGACCTTACCGGAACCGTGACGATCAAGGGTGGCGACGTGATCTATGATGTCACTTCGAGTGAGCAGCACTATCGGTTGGCTTGGAAGGTGCGCCGTTCCGGCCTGACCCTCAACGTGGTCCGAGAATCTGCTCGCGCCGAGCAGTTGTGGCACAGTTCTGCTTGGACCATCGGCTGGGACAACGCGGTCTCGCCGCCGCACGCGGTGGGCGATTTGAACGATCAAGGCGAATCCGGTGGATTGCAGTTACCGGTTTGGGTCAATGCCCCAGGTTTCGGTTCGTGGTTGATTGAGTCGGAAGCTGAATCTGCGACCATGCGGTCTGACTGTCGACGGCACGCCGACCTGCATCAATTGGAACTCAAAGTGGGCGAAGTCGCGGAGACATCGGGACTGTATCGCCTGCCGGCGGGGAAGTTTGCCGCCACATTTAAGATGCGGCCTTTACGCCCGCCGCAACCCCTGCAACGCGCAGCGCCTGAGGTGGTGCGTCGGGCACTGGATCGCACCTATTTGGTCGCGCCAACCTTCCGAGCGGATATAGGGACGCTGGCCAACAGTGGGGCCTCGATGACGTGTCCGATTTGCATGGATTCATGGTCAGCCGTTTTGCCGCAGCAAGAATTGGCGGAGATTGCGAAGGGAGCACCGAGTGGGGCTGACCTATTGCGGATTTCGATTGAGCGTTGGTTGGCTGGAGGGCCGGGATACGCGGCCGGTATGCTTTCGCATGGAGGCAAAGTTCATGATGCGGACGACGAATACCTCATGACGGGGGCCGCGATCCTACGTGGAATCGGAGACTACCTGCGCACCTGCGCGACTCGCGAATGGTATCAAAAACACCGCACCGCGATTTTGCAGAAAATATCCGCAGCTGAAGCCCGTGACTTGGATGGCGATGGTTTGATCGAGAGTCCCCATCGCACGGGCACGCGTGGCAGCGGACAGTGGAGCACGTGCTGGCTGGACGTGCTTTCATTCGGTTGGAAATGTGCGTGGAGTAATGCGATCCTTTACGGGGCATTGCGTGAGTTGGCGGCGGGTTTTTCCCGCTTCGGCGATCGTAAGACTACGACGCAACTGCGCGAGTGGTCGAAGCGACTCAAGGAGTCCTACCGTCCAACCTTTTGGAACGAGTCCTCGGGCTGGCTGGCTGGCTGGCGGTGCAAGAATGATCAATTGCATGACTACGCTTTCTTGCCCGTGAACGGTCAGGCGGTGCGCGAAGGGCTGCTGACTCCGCGGGAAGGCCGAGCGGTCATGGAGCGACTGCTGGTCGAGATTCAACGGGTCAAGATGCCGGATCCAGCGTTGGGATTACCGATGAACCTGTGGCCGATTCCCGATGAGGATCGGGCGGATATTTTGCAGGGTTATCCGTTTGGTTACTACCAGAACGGGGGACGCACCCATTCCCAAACCCGACACTTCGTCATGGCGCTCTATAAAGTGGGATTGGATGCCGAGGCCGATCAGATGTTGGAACGTCTGTGCGTCGGGTTCGCCGAGGCCTCGACCTTTGGGGGCAACCGCACGGGGGTGGATTGGCGGGATTGGAGTGATACACCCTGCGGTTACGAGGGATTGTTGACCGATCAATTCGGTTTACTGGAAGCGATTCTCTGGCGCTGGGGCAAAAACCCCGCCAAGGCTTAAACCATCATGATCGAAATCCATCACCTCCGCTGGTCCGAACGCGAACTGCACACCCGCATCCCATTTAAATATGGTATCGCGACGATGGTGAAGGTCCCGCACGTGTGGGTCGAACTGTCGGCTACGATTGATGGCGAACGGGTGACAGGGCAGGCGGCGGATCATTTACCGCCGAAGTGGTTCACCAAGGATCCGAATCGCGGCCTCGAAGACGAGATCGCGGAAATGCGCGACGTCCTGACGCAAGCTGGGGCCGCCGCGACCGGCGCGCGGGGTGACTCGGTGCATGCCGTGATGCATGCGGTCGCCCAGCAACAGGAAACCTGGGCGAGTGGTCAGGGCCATCCATCACTACTGGCGCATTTTGGCGTTACTTTTGTGGAGCGCGCGTTGATTGATGCATTTTGCCGTCGGTATCAAACGACCGTGGGCGCTGCGCTGCGCTCGAATGGACTCGACGTGGAACTCGGTGATCTGCACCCCGAGCTGGCTGGCATGAACCCGGCGGATGGGCTGCCGACCGAATCTTTGGCCACGGTGGCAAGTCGCCATACTGTAGGGCTCGGTGATCCGTTGGAAGATGATGAGGTCATCCCGGAGGAGAAACCAGACGATCATCTCCCCGTAAGTTTGCGGGCCGTTTGCCGGCACTACCGTTTGCACGACTTTAAGATCAAAGTCGCCGGCGATCCGGGCGCGGCTCTCGATCGATTGGAACGCGTGGTGAAGTTGATCGGCGAAGAAACGGGCGGTAATTTTGTCACCAGTATCGACGGCAACGAAACGTTCGAGTCGATGGACGCCTTCAAGGAATTCTGGACCGCCGCCCGGGCGCGTCCGGGACTGGAACCGTTGTGGCCACGCCTGATGTTTGTGGAGCAACCCCTCCATCGTAATCACGCGTTAGGTGACGAAGTGGGCAAAACCGTGCGCGGCTGGTCGGAGCATCCCCCGCTGTTGATCGACGAATCCGGCGGTTCGGAATCCGACCTCCGTCGGGCACTCGATTTGGGTTACATCGGAGTGAGTCACAAAAACTGCAAAGGCGTGATTCAAGGTCTCGCGAATCGCTGTTTGCTGGTGAAACGCATGCGCGACGAGCCCGGCCGCACGCTGCAGATGAGTGCGGAGGATCTCTCCAACGTGGGACCCATTGCTTTGCCGCAGGATTTGGCGGTGCAAGCCGCACTCGGCAACGCATCCGTCGAACGCAACGGTCACCATTACTTCGCCGGACTCTCGGGCTGGCCGGAGTCGGTTTGGCCGCAGGTGTTGAATAAATACCCTGAGCTCTACGCTGGTGAAGCCAACGGATGCCCTTTCGTTCGGGTTCAGGACGGGCGCATCGATCTTACTTCCTTAAATGCCAACGCCTTCGGCGGTACCCCGATCGAATTCGGCAACGCGGGCCCCGTCTGGCTCGAACAAGGGGGCTAGATAGTCCGTCCAACCGGGGATGTCGGGCGTAAAGCCCGACCCACGTTCAGAGCGTTTATTCGGGTTGGTCGGGCTTTACGCCCGACAGTTTCACCCGAAGAGAATTTCACGGCGCATCATCCGGCTGGGCACAAAAAAAGGACCCCGAAATGGGGTCCTTTTTGAAAGAAACGGGAAAGACTATACTTAGCCTTTCTTAGTCACGGTAGCAGGGGTCAGCATCAGCTTGCCGTCCACTCTTTCGACGGTGCCGGTCACCCTGACGCCTTCGGTGGTGCCTTTGCAGAAGAGTTTTCCATGCTCCATGTTGGCGGTGAAAATGTAGTTGCGGGTCTTTTCGGTCTTCTTGTTCGTGACTTGCAAGACGTTGGTGCACGCGTCGGTAACACCGAGCTCACATTTGCCGCACATGGCGGTGCCAGTGAGTTTAACTTCTTTGGCTTCAGCGGCGTAGAGACCGCAGGACAAACCGAATGCGGCGGCGAGAATAAGTAGTTTTTTCATAGTGGGGGAGTCAGGGTATTCAGTTGTGAATTAAGTAGTCAGGTCATGGCTCAGGGACTCCAGAGCGATCGACTTAGGGTAGAAGGGTGAAGAGCTAGAACTATTTTCCGTAAAATCGCGAGTTTCAAAATACCCCCCTCACGAACTCACCCGAAATGGGTTCTGGCGGACCTTAGTCTTTCCGTGCGGCCCATCTGATGTCCTCGAGGATGTGCTGCCGGCCGAATGGTGTTTCGAGAGAATCTACTTCGTGTCCGAACTCAGTGTAGAGGAAACGGCCGTCGTTGAGGGTATTGGTCCAGGCAATGGGGTGGTCTACCCCCATGGCTTTGCCCCCGCGCTCGATGAAGAGTTCCCGCACGGGTTCGTAGGAGGAGTCATCGACCCGCAGCAAAACTTGGAACCCGGGTTTGCCAGTCACGGATTCGGTGTGATTAGTCCAGTCGGCCCAATACTTGAAGGACTTGCCGTGACCTTTGAACGCGGGATGATTCATCGCCGCCGGATCGACGACCACGCGCGCTTCGAGGTATTCTGAGTCACTATCGAAATCGCAGCCTGCGAGCTGAGTGAACCACGTATGATTAGGAAAGCGACGCAGCTGACCAACTTAGCTCCGCTCAAACAATTAATCCTCGAACTGAGAAATCGAAATTGAGGGATTTGAGGCTCAGTCGGAAAAGACGTTTTGAAAGAAAGTAACCATGCGGACTTTGCTGTCGGTGGGACCGCCGTGTCCGCCTGATTCACTGAGATGGATTTCAGCCTTAATCTCAGCATCGATTAAGGCCCGATACATGTTTCGCGACTGAGGCCATGGAACCGTGCCGTCGTTCCGACTATGGAGCAGTAACATGGGCGGGTCGGTCGAATCGAGATGAGTGATGGGGGAAGCGCGTCGCCAGTGTTCGTCGTCGATGGAATAGGGGGAACCGATCCACGCACCGTTCGAGATGATCTTGGTGTCGAGGTTGGGTTGGAGCGCACGCTGCTCGTCGTCTTCGAACCGTGCGATAAAGTCATAGACTCCGGAGATGCCTACGACTGCTTGGATTTGGCTCGGGTATTCCGCGTGTTCGCGGGGCCCATCCTCGTCGAAATTGGAAGTTGCGAGTAGCGCCGCGATCGTGGCACCCGCGGAACGACCCATGGCTCCGATCTGGTCGGGATCGATTCCGTGTTCAGCGCTGATCTTTCGCACAAAACGGGTCGCCGTTCTCAAGTCGGCTAGCGTGGCCGGGTAGATGTCATCCGGCTGCCCACGATACCCGATCAATGCAGCGGCGATACCATGCGCCGCTAGGTATTCGGCGAACGGTTTGAACTTTTGTCCGTTCTGGGCACGGAAACCACCACCCTGAATGACCAGCACGCACGGCACAGCTGCGGTCGCACCTTGCGGTATGAAGAGATCCATTTGGCAGATGGCACCTGCATTCGAATAAACCAGTCCGGCTCGCACCTCAAATTCGTGATCACCCTTGTCGTCGGCCCAAGTGGGGGTGATGACAACGAGGAGCGTGAACAGGGTGGCGGTGATTCGTTTCATGGCGGGGGTGTAATTTCTGACTCAGTTGGGGGGGCGTTCGGACTTGGTTTTGAACTCGGCCACCGCCTGCTGCGGCACCCACTGCGCGAGCTGTTTTCGAATCGCCTGATGGGCGGGGTCCTGAGCGAGATTGTGAAACTCATCAGAATCAATCCGATGGTCGTAGAGTTCCTCTGCACCATCGCGGTAGCTGATGTAGCGCCAGTCCTTTGTCCGGATCGCATGATTGCCGAAGTATGAGGATATGATGGCAGGCCTTGCTCGTGGTGTAGCCGGATCGTCGAGCTGCGGGACGAGCGAGATGCCTTCCAGACTTGGGTTGGCTGGCAGTTTGGTGAGTGCGATCAGGGTGGGGTAAATATCGAGCAGGCTGGCGGGTTCGTGGGTCGATTCGTCGGGCGAGATTCCTGGTCCCGCAAAAATGAGGGGAACCCGCGTCGACTCTTCCCAAAGGGTGCGTTTGGCCCAGTGTTGTTTTTCGCCGAGATGAAATCCGTGATCACTCCACAAAACCACAATCGTGTTTTCCGCGTGAGCACTCGATTTAAGTGCATCCATGACGATACCCACACAGTCATCCACGAAACTGATCGAGGCGAGGTAGGCGTGGGTGAGGGCCCGTTGCATGATTGTTTCGGTCACATCGGTTTGGGTCGGGGCGACCGCGTAGCTGTTGATGTTGAGAAAATCTTTGGGCAGGTCTTCCAGATCGACGAGGGGGTTGTCGGGCAGGGTGATGGTCTCGCGATCATACAGTTTAAACCACTTGGGCGGGACATGAAGCGGCACGTGCGGACGGAAGAATCCGACCGTCATAAAGAACGGCTGTTCAAAGTCCTCGGCCAGTGCGTCGGCTGCCTTATGGGCCAGTTGACTGTCATACATCTCGGCATCGGTTTCGGGCCACGCACCCGAGTCCCAAGCTTTGCTCCAGCCATCCGGGAGATTGAGCGGTTGAGGCGGACGCACCCCGCGTCGCCGTTCAAGTAACGTGTGATCAATCGCTCCGGCTAATTCGCCGGTGAAACCATGGTGCAGCACCTTGCCGCCAGCGAGGACGTAGTAACCCTCGTCTTTGAAATACTGTTGCAGGGTAGGAACGTCCGCGAGCGTTGGCAGTTCCTCGTATCCTGGCCCGAGCTCGTAGCTGCCGTGCGTCGTGGCCGCGAGACCTGACATCACACTCACCCTGGAGGCCGAACATACTGGGACGGCGCAATGGGCGTTGGTGAAGTTACGCCCTTGGATAGCCAACGTGTCCATGTGCGGGGTTAGGACGTCGGGATGTCCTCCCAGAAACCCTGTCCAATCATTGAGGTCATCGATACAGATCATCAGGACATTGGGCCGCCCCCACAGGGTTACCGGTAGGAGTGTGATGATCAGGAAAAGGCGACAGCGTTGGGCAAATTTCATGGAGCGGATACGATCGGACACAGCGAAGGTTAAGTGAACGGGTGGATCAGGACGCCGGGGAAGTTTCATCGGGACGGAGACGGCGACCGAGCCATGCGGCCAGCCAGGCCATGGGAATGTAAGCGAGCAAGAGGTCAAGGGCGATGAACCAGGCGGGAGCGGGAATCATGAAGGAAGCCGTGATGCCTCCGGCCAAAAAGAAAACTCCAATCACGTAGGCGAGGGCACCTCGACGAGTCGTGGATAAGAGGTTCGCGATCAAGGCTCCCGCCAAAGTGCCGACCGCATGGGCGAGAAACGGGAAAATGAGATGCGCGGGAGTCAGCAAATGGGCACCGGCGGCCAGACTATCTACATCGCTCATGTCAACCCCAGCGGGTGGCGCGATCACGTGAGGTCCGATCATGACGATCGCCATATTTGCCATGCCGCCGAGCATAAGGCCGGCGACGACTGCGAGGGAGTTTATGAGTAGGGTTTTCATGCGGTATTATTGATGAGGAAAGACAGGGCCGACGGGCACCAGTCTACTCCTCTTTGGGGGCATCGTCATTTTGGGGCTTAGAGGGGTTGGAGAGAATCGACCACATCACTGCGCCCCAGGCGACTCCGCTTAGGGGGAATGCGATGAATGGAATAACTATCTGTGCGGTGCTTAGATCTTCTTTTGTATATAGACTCCAAGCGACAAAGAGAGTAGCGGACAATAAACCGAACCCGAGCACGCCAAAATAAAGAATGAAGCGGGTTCTTCCGATCGATTTCCTTTGAGTGCTTGGTGATGTGGTCATGGTAGCTTTGCGGCTGAGTGGAGGAATAAGTTTAGATTGGCCTCTTGTGGTCCTAATTTACACCGATTGGTTCGGTGATATGTCGCTCGCCGAATCCCGCAATGAGAGGTCGACCTTTTACGATGGCTGCTTGAACGGAAGGTAAACTCAACGATGCCTGATGACTTGCTTGATCTTTCCAGACTTCGGTTATCCAGAGCGAATTTTCGTCTCCGGTGTCTTTAGCTATGACATATGAGATGCATCCGGGCATATCCGTCGTGCCCTCGAGCAGAATACTGATGAGATTATCTCTTTCGTTTGGTGCGGCATTAATTTTGACGATCAATCCATACATTTTCTGATTTCCTTCTTTTGCGTTGGCTAACGAGCACGCGGATACGGCCAAAGAGGCCAACCCGATTTTTTGGATAAAGTTTCGCCGATTCATACAGTTTCGAACGTTAGAGGACAGATGCGGCGTTAGCCGTTATCTGAATCGCCTGGTTCAGGTCTGGGTTCCTCGATTAATCTTCGGCGAAAATCATCTGTCAGCATTCCAAAGAATCCCCAGTTTCTTCCTCGACCTCATCAATTACAATATGAATGTGCTCAGGCTTCTTCCCCAGGTGCGTTACTAGAGATGTGGTGAATTCTTCAACGGGGGGAGCCAAGGGGGTCAGACTTTGCACTTTGCACAAATTCGCTTCAGTTTCATCGCTTCGCCATCACGCCCGTCCGACGACTCAAAGCTTGAGACCAATCGACTCAGCCGAAATGGACTGCCCATGTTGAGGCGTTGAGCCAGCCAAGGATTTGATGCGTTGGTCCGACGTTTCATTTCGGCCGCGATGGCGATTTCCCAATGCGTTCCCTTGCGTTCTTTATCGATGTTCTCGGTCGTTTTTCCGAGATGATGCACAAGCTTTTCGAGCACCTCGCGTTGCTGGGCTTCACGCCATTCTCCCAAATCTTTATCCCCCCGTTTCAGCGCCACGCGCAGAGCAGAATGATTTTGGTGGAGCTCCTTTTTAAACTGCTCAGTTCCAATCGCCCACCCCTTGCTCATTTCTTTAAATTTCAATTCATTCTGTGCTGATTCGTCGGTGGTGAGACAATCCAAATATTGCAGGTATCGGCGACGCCCGACCGGTGTGTCGGCCAAGTTTCCAGCGTGCGCCAAACTATCAACTGGAGAATACCAAGGTGGACGTTCGCGCGGGTGACAAAGCCATCGCACACTGGTCTGGGGATACGTCGCTAGTTCGGACGCACCCACGATGCCTGCTCGCACCGCGTTCAGATGAATGTAGTGACTCAATGCGCCCGTCCCCTTTCATGACTGCACGACAAAACTCTTGTAGCGGCCTTGGAAGAGAAGGCCGGTTTCTTTGCGGAAGCGATTAAACCGCAGGGCAAAAGTCGCCTGCAGCCAAGTCATGCCTTCGACCAAGTTTGCCTGCGGTGTTTCAATCGCCAAGTGGTAGTGATTCGACATCAGGCACCACGCATGCACCACCCAACCTGATTTCCTCGCCGATTTATCAAGGCAATCCATGAACGAATCCCTCGCGCCTTGTTGGGTGAATATTGCCGTTCGGTAGTTACCCCGATTTATCACATGGTAACAGGCGCCTTCGTATTCCAGCCGTAGTTTACGAGCCATGTTTCCCATTTAACGGTTTTGCATCCCAGTGCAATGTGCAAAGTCTGACCCCTTTGATCGGCCCAGATTGAGATGTCGGTTTCCGCCTTCGTTCCGCGAAGCGGAGCTATAGGGAGATGAGAGTTTTTTTGAGAACGAGAACGAGAACGAGAACGAGAACGAGAACGAGAACGAGAACGAGTATG
>OJFP01001575.1_pt1 | contig 10453 bp, 9 predicted proteins | sample 1594141 | NCBI WGS metagenome assembly OJFP01 (sample SAMN05416843, study PRJEB24817) | seawater metagenome | isolation source: Sea water | place: Canada:Atlantic | collected 2013-07
TTTAATTAAAAAGGAACAACAAAATGACAAATAAAGTATTATTAACTGGAATAAGCGGCTGGATTGCAAAACATATAGCAATTGAATTATTAAATTCTGGATATGAAGTTTTAGGAACTGTTAGAAGCCAAAACTCATTAGATAAAACAAAGAAAACTCTAAGCGAATATGTTTCAACAGATAAATTATCATTTGTTGAATTGGACTTATTAAAAGATGATGGTTGGGTTGAGGCTGCTAAAGATTGTAAATATATTATACATACTGCGTCTCCCTACCCTATGAAAAGCTCAAGAAATAGAGAGGCTTTAGTTCCAGCTGCTAAAGGTGGAACGTTAAGAGTTTTAAATGCCGGTATAGAAGCTAATGTTGAAAAAATAATTCTTACTTCATCAATAGCCGCTATGTTTAAAAAACCTAACAGAACAAACCCATATACTTTTGGAGAAAGTGATTGGTCAAATACTGATTGGAGTGGATCGAATGACTACATTATATCAAAGACAAAAGCTGAACAAGCTGCATGGGAATTAATGGAAAGCAAAGGGTTAAAAGACAAATTAACTGTAATTAATCCAGGAGGCGTTTTTGGTGATGCTTTAGATAAAAAAACAAATACCTCAACTAGCTATGTTGAACTTTTCCTTAAAGGAAAATATCCTATGGCACCAAATTTTGGAATATTAATTTCTGATGTAAAAGATGTAGCAAGAGCGCATGTTTTATCTATAAAAAATCCCAAAGTTAATGGAAGACGTTTAATTATTGGTTCAGAAGTAAAAAAAATGCTCGAAGTTTCTAAAATTATGGCTGAAGCATTTCCAAAATATGCAAAAAAACTTCCAAAAAAAGAAATGCCAAATTTTATGGTTAAATTGATCGGTTACTTAGACTCTTCTGTAAAGATTATGTTGCCTGATCTTGGCATTTTAATGCAGACTGACACTTCATATTCTGAAGATTTATTGAGTATGAAATTTAAACCTGCAAAAGATAGTATTGTAGATGCTGGGAACTCAGTAATTAGACTTGGGTTAGTTTAAAAATACTAACTACTTATTTCTGATATCTCGTTAGACTCAAAAATAGTTTGTTGAATATCATTTTGAATAACAGCTATCATTGCTCTTGCAACTGTTTCGGAATGAATAGGTTTCATTTTCTTTAAAGGACCTAAAAGTAATGGAGAAAGTAACTTAAATACAAAAATACCTATTGTTTCACTTGCTCTCTTTTCTTTTCTATTACCTATTAAAAAAGATGGTCTCATTATTCCAAGTTTTGGAAAATTAAGTTCTTTTAATTCTTCTTCAACTAATCCTTTAAATCTTACATAGTCTCCCGAACTCTTGGGGTTTGCATATAATGCAGAGACAAAAATAAATGAGTTAACCAAATTTGATTTTGCAATTTTTGCAATTTCTTTAGGAATATCAAGTTCAACTCTTTTATATTCATCTTTATCAGGTGAATTTTTTTTTGTTGTACCAATACAAACGAAACAATCATCTCCTTTGATATCTTCTTTGTGATTTTGTAAATTACTAAAATCAGTCTTAATAATCTCTACTTTTGGATCACTAATTTCAGGAACTGAACGAACAAATAATTTTATTTTAGAATAATTAATATCCTTAATTAATTGATTAAGAAGATGCCCTCCAACTAAGCCGGATGAGCCAAATAACAAAGCTGTTTTCATTACTTTAAGGAACCTTCCAATATATATTTCAATATACGAAAAGCTTGTTTTTGATCTGAAGCAACAGCAGCAGCAGAGCCATCCACTTCTTTAAGAGCATGTTGATGATCATCGTTATGAATAACAATCATAGATTTATTAAGTGCAGTAGCATAACCCGCCTCAAAGGCTGCATTCCATTGCTTAAATTTTTCACCAAACTTGACAATTATTACATCACAATCTTGAATAGATTTTTTGGTTCTAATAGAATTAATATTGGCACCCTTTCTATCTTTCCAAAAATTTTTTTCTTCAGCTCCTAAGATTTCAACACCACAATTGTCAGAAGCCTCATGATCAGTGATGGGAAATGTAAATTTAACATCTAATTTCTCTTTTTCACAAAGTTGAATAATTTCTTCTCGCCAATTACTGTGAATTTCACCTGCCAAATATACACTTAACATTTATATTTCCTTATTGTTTATTTAGTTAAAATATCTTTTTTTAATTCATTATAAGGTCTAATTTGCTTGTAACAAATTATTACTAATCAGTTATATCTAGATTGTGAAAAAGGGTAAATACATTAAGACTTTTAAACTGTTGCTTCCTTATTTGTGGCCTAAAAAAAGAAAAGATTTAAGGATACGAGTTAGTTTTGCAGTTGTTGCTTTAGTTTTAGCAAAAATAGCAAGTGTTAGCACTCCTTTAGTATTGGGTAGTGCGGTAAACTCTCTGACAGAATTAAGTTCAGGCATTAATTTATTTATGCTGGTACCAATAGCTTTAGTAGTTGGGTATGGTGTTACAAGAGTAATTGCTTTCACATTTGTTGAAATTAGAGACGCCTTATTTTCAAAAGTTTCCCAGCATTCTATTAGACAAATATCTTTGACAATGTTCCAACATCTTCACAATCTATCCTTACAATTTCATTTAAATAGACAAACAGGTGCACTAGCAAAATATATAGACAGAGGAACTAAAGGAATAGATTTTCTCCTAAGATATGTCTTGTTTAATATTGCTCCTACTTTCTTTGAAGTGTTCTTGGTTTCTGGGATTTTATTTTATCTATATGGCCCATGGTATGCTGTTGTAACACTTGTAACTATTGGCCTTTATTCTTTCTTAACTTTTAAGATTACTGAATGGAGAAATGTATTTAGAAAAAGAATGAACCAAGCTGATAACGATGTCAGCACTAAGATGATTGATAGTTTATTGAACTTTGAGACAGTTAAATATTTTAACAATGAAGCCTTTGAAGCTAATAGACTTGATCAATCATTAGAAGAATATGAGTTAGCAGCAAATCAAAGTAGACATTCTCTTTCACTATTAAACATAGCCCAAACATTTATCATAATGGTGGGTATTACTATTATGTTGGTGATGTCAGTTTATGGGATCAAAAGTGGAGAGATTAATATTGGTGGGTTTGTTGTAATTAATGCCTACATGCTCCAATTATATCAGCCATTGAATTGGTTAGGTTCTGTTTATAGAGAAATTAGGCAAGCACTAACTGATATGGAAAACATGTTTAGCTTATTAGAAGTTGCCCCAACAACAAATGATGATCTTGAGGATATACCCCAAAGTAACGATGCAGAAATTAGATTTGAAAACATTAGTTTTGATTACGATATAAGAAGAACTATCATTAAAAATATTTCATTTACTGTTCCTAATGGAAAAAAAGTAGCCATCGTAGGACCAACTGGTGCTGGTAAATCAACAATAAGTAGACTGTTATTCAAGTTTTATGATCCAAAAGAGGGAAATATTTTTATCAACAATACAAATGTAAATAAGATTTCTCAAAACTCTTTAAGAAAAATTATTGGTGTAGTTCCACAAGACACTGTCTTATTTAATGACACAATTTATTATAATATAGCTTACGGTAATACTGGTGCTACTAAAGAGGAGGTTATTAGTGCTGCACAAAATGCAGATATACATGATTTTATAACAATTTTACCAGATGGTTATGAAACAATTGTAGGAGAGAGAGGGTTAAAATTATCTGGTGGAGAGAAACAGAGGGTTGCTATTGCAAGAACTATTCTAAAAAATCCTAAAATATTTTTCTTTGATGAAGCGACATCTGCATTAGATACTAGTACAGAAAAAGAAATTCAAAAAAATCTAGAAAATGTCTCTAAAGGTAAAACAACTTTAATAATTGCTCACCGACTATCTACAGCTGCAAATGCTGATAATATTATTGTTCTTGATCAGGGTGCTATTATTGAACAAGGGACGCATGAGAGTTTATTGCTAGAAAAAGGTAAATATTTTGAGATGTGGGGAAAGCAAAAACCTAGTTAAGACTTTTACAAAAAGAAGATATTTTTTCTAAAGCTTTTTTAAGATTTTCCATAGAGGTTGCATAAGATATTCTAAAGAAACCCTCTAAACCAAATGCAGAACCTTGAACAACTGCTACACCACTATTCTCTAATAAAGACTGAACAAAATCAGTATCTGTTTTAAGTTCTTTTCCGTTTGTATCTTTTTTTCCAATTAACCCTTTGCAGCTTGGAAAAACATAAAATGCTCCATCTGGATTTAAACATTCAATTCCATCTATTTCATTTAATGCTTTAACAACAAAGTTTCTTCTTTCTTGAAATGAAATTGCTCTCTCTTTTATAAAATCTTGAGTTCCATTTAATGCTTCAACCGCTGCAGCTTGACTAATTGAAGATGGATTTGTTGTTGATTGCGATTGTATTTTAGCAATTGCTTTAATAATTTCTTTAGGACCAGCCGCATACCCTATTCTCCAGCCAGTCATTGAGTAAGCTTTACTTACACCGTTCATTGTAAGAACTCTTTCTTTCAAGCTATCAATTTGTGCAATAGTAAAAAATTTAAAACCTTCGTATGTTACGTGCTCATAAATATCATCACTTAAAATATGCACGTGAGGATGTTTTGCTAAAACATCTGCGATTTCTTTAATATCACCTTCAGTATAACAAGCGCCTGTTGGATTTGATGGTGAATTTAATATTATCCACTTTGTTTTTGGTGTTATAGATTTTTCTAATTCAGCTGGATTAATTTTAAATCCTTGTTTTTCATTACACTCTAAAATAATTGGAGTTCCACCAGCTAATAAAACCATGTCAGGATAAGAAACCCAATAAGGCGCAGGAACTATAACCTCATCCCCTTCATTTAGGGTTGCCATCATGGCATTATAAATTACATGTTTTCCACCAGCACCAACTGTGATTTGATCAGTTGTGTAGTCTAAATTGTTTTCTCTTTTAAATTTTTTAACAATGGCATCTTTTAAGGCAGCAGTTCCATCAACGGCTGTATATTTGGTATCACCGTCATTAATGGCTTTTATAGCCGCTTGTTTGATATTATCTGGTGTATCAAAGTCAGGCTCTCCTGCTCCTAAACCTATAACGTCTTTTCCAGCAGCTTTTAACTCTCTTGCCTTTTGAGTTACAGCAATAGTTGGCGATGGTTTAATCTTTTTTAGACTGTCTGATATAATGCTCATTGAAATATATTTTTATTCTAATAGTTTTATAGATAATGCAAAATACTTATCAAGATTTAATTACAGATATACAGAGTAAAAATCCTGAAATTCACCAGAAACTAGAAGGTGGAAAAAAATTTAAACTTGTTACAGATTTTAAACCTGCTGGTGATCAGCCAGAAGCAATAAAACAACTAGTTAAGGGTGCAAATAAAGAAGAGTTAAACCAAGTTTTGCTTGGTGTAACAGGTTCTGGAAAAACTTTTACAATGGCCCAAGTAATTGAAAAAACTAATAGACCAGCTCTAATACTTGCTCCTAACAAAACACTAGCTGCACAGCTTTATGGAGAGATGAAATCTTTTTTTCCAGACAATGCCGTTGAGTATTTTGTATCTTATTATGATTACTATACACCTGAGGCCTATGTACCAAGGTCTGACACTTATATTGAAAAAGAAGCATCTATTAATGAACAAATTGATCGTATGCGTCACTCAGCTACTAGATCACTATTAGAGAGAGATGATGTAATTATTGTTGCAAGTGTTTCTTGTATCTATGGTCTGGGTTCTGTTGAGGCGTACAGCAAGATGACGTTGAGTTTAAAGAAAGATTATGAATACAGCAGAGAGCAACTAATAAAAACTTTAGTAAATTTACAATACAAAAGAAATGATCAGAGTTTTTATAGAGGAACTTTTAGAGCTCGAGGAGAATATCTTGAAATATTTCCCTCACACTTTGAAGATAGAGCATGGAGATTAAGTTTATTTGGCGACAAACTAGAAAAAATAGAAGAATTTGACCCTTTAACAGGAGATCTAATACAAGATTTAGATGTAATAAAAGTTTATGCAAATAGCCACTACATCACTCCTAAACCAACTATAGAACAAGCAATTATTAAAATTAAAAGAGAATTAGAAGTAACTTTAAAAAAATTCAAAGAACAAAATAAATTACTTGAAGCACAAAGATTAGAAGAAAGAGTTAAGTTTGATTTAGAAATGATAGAAGCAACAGGGTCTTGTGCTGGTATTGAAAACTATTCTCGTTTTTTATCTGGAAGAAAACCAGGAGAACCACCTCCCACTCTATTTGAATACTTTCCTGACAACACTCTTATTTTTGTAGATGAATGCCACGTAACAGTTCCTCAATTAAATGGTATGTACAAAGGAGATAGATCTAGAAAAAGTAATCTTGCCGAATATGGTTTTAGATTACCTTCTTGCATGGACAATAGACCTCTTAAATTTGAAGAATGGGATGCAATGAGAACCCAAACAGTTTTTGTATCAGCAACGCCTGGTCCTTGGGAATTAGAACAAGTTAAGGGTAAATTTGTTGAACAAATAATAAGGCCTACTGGTCTAATTGATCCACCAGTTGAAATAAAACCTGCCAAAAATCAAGTTGATGACTTGATGCATGAATGTAAAAAAACAATTGATAAAAATTTTAGAGTATTGGTCACAACTTTAACTAAAAAAATGGCTGAAGATTTAACTGAATACTTTCATGAAAATGGTATTAGGGTCAGATATCTACACTCAGATATTGATACACTTGAGAGAATAGAAATCATGAGAGATCTAAGACTAGGAGTATTCGACGTCTTGGTTGGAATAAACCTTTTAAGGGAAGGACTTGATATTCCTGAATGTGCATTAGTTGGAATTTTAGATGCAGATAAAGAAGGATTTTTAAGATCTGAAACTTCGTTGGTTCAAACCATAGGAAGAGCAGCAAGAAATCTTGAAGGAAGGGTTATTCTTTATGCTGACAAAGAAACAAAAAGTATAAAAAAAGCAATTCAAGAAACAGACAGAAGAAGAGCAATTCAGGTTGCCTATAATAAAAAGCACAACATTGATGCAACCTCAATTAAAAAAGAAATTAGTGATGTTTTGGAAAGTGTTTATGAAAAAGATTATTTAAAAGTTGGAACAGGTGACAATATTGGAGGCAATTTAAAGAAACATCTAAAACAACTGAATAAAAGAATGAAAGATGCAGCCACAAATCTTGAATTTGAAGAAGCTGGTAAAATTAGAGATGAAATAAGAAATTTAGAAGCATCAGAGTTAGAAATTGTTTTAAACCCAAAAATAAAACACTATAACCAAGAAAATAGAACATATCCAAAAGGTAGATCAACAATGGGCTTACCTGGTACAAGAGCACAAAAAGGTAAGAAAAAATGGAAGCAAACAAAATAATTATCACTGGAGCCGCAACAAGAATGGGTGCTGCTATTGCAAAGAAACTCTCAGGTCCAGGAGTTGAAATGGTTATTCATTACAATAAGTCTAAATCTGAAGCTGAAAAATTACAAAAAGAATTGTCAAAAAATAAAACAAAAGTTTACTTAGTAAAAGGTGATCTTGCAAAAGAACAAGATTTAAAAAAAATTATAAAATTCTCAAAGTTAAAATTGAAATACTTTGATTGTTTAGTTAATAATGCTTCATTATTTGAAAATGACAGTCTTAAAAATTTTTCTTCTAAAAGTTGGAACCAACATATTGATGTAAATTTAAAAGCACCCGCATATCTTACAAAAGAATTTTCAAAAAATGTTAAGGGTAAAAACAACAATATTATAAATATAATAGATCAAAGAGTTTTTAAGTTAACTCCCTTTTTCTTTTCTTACACTTTAAGTAAAACAGGGCTTTACACACTAACAAAAACTAGTGCTATGGAATTAGCTCCAAACATAAGAGTTAATGGAATTGCACCTGGACCAACTATTAAAAATAAAAGACAAACTGACATGCATTTTAAAAAGCAGTACTTAGCAACCCCTTTAAAACAGCAGGTAAATGTAAAAGACATATGTTCTGCTGTTGACTTTTTTATCAAAAACAGTTCAATTACAGGTCAAGTAATAGCAATAGATAGTGGACAAAGTTTAAACTGGCAAACACCAGATGTAATTGGAAAAGAATGAAAAAAAATAATTTAAATATTGTCAAAATAGATAAAAATAAAAGTTTATTTAATTACGAAAAAAAAATTCTTATTAAAGAATTAACTCTAGATTTAAAGCTTGGTTATTATGATTTTGAAAAAGAAAAAACCCAGAAAGTAAAATTTAGTTTAGAGATTGATTATGAAGATAGAAAACCAACAAATGACAAAGATATTAAATCAATTGTTAATTATGGTCAGGTTGTAAAATTAATTACAAAACTTGCAAAAAAGAAACATTATAATTTTTTAGAAACACTTGCTGAAGATGTTTTTGATGTATTATTTAAAGATAAACGAATTGGAAAAATTATGCTTCAAATTGAAAAATTAGAAATTATAAAAGAATGTGCCTCTGTTGGTATCCAAATTACCAAAAAAAGAAGTCATGAAAAGCTCTGAATTAGGCAAAGACGTAATTAGAAAAGAGCTCCCATTAATTCCTAAAAGTCCTGGAGTTTATCGAATGCTTGATCATAAAGATGTGATTTTGTATGTAGGTAAAGCAAAAAACCTGCCCAATAGATTAAAGAGCTATGTAGCTGAAAAAAATCATATCATTAGAACAGCAAGGATGCTCTCTCAAACTTTTAAGTTAGAGATAACGACTACTGCCAATGAAAGTGAAGCACTTCTTTTAGAGGCTAATTTAATCAAAAAACATAAACCTAAATTCAATATATTACTTAAAGATGACAAATCTTTTCCCTTTGTTTTCATCAGTAATAAAGACCAATGGGCACAAGTTACAAAACATAGGGGCAAAAAAGATAAAGAAGGATTTTACTTTGGACCGTTTGCTTCAGCAGGAACTGCAAATTGGACCATTAAGATGCTTCAAAAAATATTTCAAATTCGAGTTTGTGATGATAGCACTTTCAAGAATAGAAAAAGACCCTGCATTCTTTATCAGATAAAAAGATGCTCTGGTCCTTGTGTCGATTATATTGATAAAGAAGATTATAAAAAATCAGTAGATCAAGCAATTCAGTTTGTATCGGGTAAATCAAGAGATATACAAAAAAATCTATCTAAACAAATGGAGGAAGCCAGCGAAAAGCTGGATTTTGAAAGAGCTTCTATTTTTAGAGATAGAATTAAATCCTTAAATATAATTCAATCATCGCAAAGAATTAATGAAGCCAATCTAGTTGATGCTGATGTGATTGCTGCCTATAAAGAATCTGGCAAAACCTGTATTCAAGTATTTTTTTACAGGTCCAAACAAAATTGGGGCAACCAAGCTTATTTTCCAAAACATGATCCTGATCAAGACGTATCTGAAATAATGTCCTCCTTCTTGATGCAGTTTTATGAAAATAAAAATGTTCCAAAATTAATAATTATTAATACAGAAATTAAGGATAAAAAATTAATTGAAGAGACAATTTCAAGATTTAAAAAAGTTGATATTTTGCTTAATAATGCTGGCGCATCTGCCGCAGGGATGTTTGAAACTGTTACAGATAAAATTTGGGAAGATGACATAAATTTAAAAATTATGGCTACAATTAGAATGTGTCGGTTAGCTATTCCGCATATGAAGCTTAATAATGGAGGAGTTATAATCAATGCTACTATTGGCGGTGGAAAAGCACCTAATGCAGGGTCTTTACCTACTACTGTTTCTCGAGCTGCAGGTATCAACTTAACAAAATCATTAGCCAATGAGTATGCAAAAGATAATATAAGGGTAAACACCATTTGTATTGGTTTACTTAAAAGCGCTCAATGGGATCGCCGAGCTGGTACTGATGGAGTAAACGAACTTTACAAACAAATGGCAAAAAAAGTTCCTATGGGAAAAGTAGGTGAAGAAATTGATTACGCTAATTTAGTTGCGTTTCTATCTTCTGATAAAAGTTCATATATAACTGGTACAGCCATCAATTTAGATGGAGGATTATGTCCAGTAGTATGATTAATTTAATCATACTAACTAGTCATTTATATTGAAAAACAGGTAAACAAATTTTTTACGATTTTTTTACTCTAGGTGGATCAATCTCTGCTAGTTCACAAGCGTAATCAAGTAATGCGCTGAAGTCTTTTTTTGCAAACTTACCAGACCTTGCTTGCCCATAAACTGCTTGAACAGCAGAACCTACAGGTAATCCTACTCTGAAACTATTAGCTGTTTCTATTGCTAAACCCATGTCTTTATGTGCAAGGTCAATCGTAAAACCTGGTTCAATATCATTTTTAAGTACTTTTGATAAAAAGTTAATATGGAATTGACCCTGTCTCTTATACACATCTGACGCTGCCGACGAAGA
>OJFP01001589.1_pt1 | contig 10363 bp, 9 predicted proteins | sample 1594141 | NCBI WGS metagenome assembly OJFP01 (sample SAMN05416843, study PRJEB24817) | seawater metagenome | isolation source: Sea water | place: Canada:Atlantic | collected 2013-07
TAGAAAGGTTACTGTACTTGTGTTTTAAAAAGATGAAATTTTACCTGGCAACATAAATCAAAAAAACCTAAAGCAGGTATTCAATTTGTTCAACTAATTCTTTAGTTAAATTTTTTCTATTAAATTTTTCTTTAAATTCGGGTTTTACCGGCCATGTTTTCTTTTTATTATGGCGTTTTTCAAAAGCCTCTAAAATCGCCGCTTCCAAATCATCTTCAGCAGGGTTTATTAATAAATGGCATTGAGCTGCATACTCACGGAGTATATCTGCATTATCCCCAGGCGGGCATTCTGCCAGAATTGGTACACCAGTAGCCAGATATTCGTAGGTCTTTGCAGCCACTGCTATATGAAACCCCACTCCAGGCACCTGCCCTTGTTTCAAATAAAGTAACGAAGCTGATTGCATAACCGCTAGGGCATCTACATGCGAAAGAGGCGGAACAACCTTAATATTAACTCGGTCTTTAAATCGGGCTAGTGACTCAAAAGGTTTACCTACCTGAACAAACTGGATAGAGGGGTTGTTTATTTTCGCTAAGGCCGCAAGCAACAAATCTGGCTGCCTTGGCCCATAAAATTGGCCCAGATGAATTATTGTAAATAGCTCATTCATGCTAGTGTCTTTATTAAACTCCGGCAGTTCGTCATAACCATTGGGGATATAAGTAAATTTTTCTGCCATTTCCGGATAATTTTTTTTATAAAGATCCAGAGCACCCCTAGTATTTAAAATCACCTTGCTCGAGCGTTTTAAAGCCCATCGCTCCTGCCAACGTGCAATGATGCGGTGAACATTAGAATGGGGCATATATGGATTAAGCGTCCAGGCATCTCTAAAATCCAAAATGACTGGCCTACGTGCTATCAATCCGATGATTAGGCCGCTAATGGCTGCACTAAAAGGAGAACAACTCACATAAACACACCGACACTGACGGGCGAGGCGTACTCCCTTAAAGTACGGCATCCACCCAAAATAGTGATCGGGAATACCAAGTCGGTCATGAAAATAATTGACCGTAGGCCGCTGGCGGAAGAGCTTTAATAGTTTTTCGCGGACCCCGTCCAGAATACGCAATAGCCTCGGAATATTTAATTCTAAGGCACGAAAAACCTCCACGTTGGAGGGCGTCTTTTCGTTGAAATCAGTAGTCCAGGGGTCTTTCGGATTTTTAACAGAAAGCACCACTGGCTGCCAACCAAATCCAGGTAAATGTTTCACAAATTCCTTACTCCGAGTAACCCCGGTGGCTCGCATAGGTGGGTAGAAATAGCAGACCATCAAAACTTTGTTATCTCCACCAGCTCGGTCTGGAGAAGCGTCCTTTCTATTCTCTGGGGTTACTTCGTCCACTTAATCATTCCCGATATTAAAAAAAAGCTCTTCAATTAAGAGCAAAACATTACAATGCCGGCGAATAATTACAATCACTTTGAATAAATTCAACAACCTCATTGGCTATTCGCTCGCCTGCTTTACCATCCCATAATTCTGGTATCGAATGTTCTTTGTTGATTTTTAGTTCAATATTTTCCATCTCTAACAATAATTTTTCCGGATTTGAACCAATCAATTTATTCGTCCCATCTGTTATGGTAACTGGACGTTCAGTATTTTCTCGTAGTGTCAAACAAGGCACCCCAAGATAAGTTGTTTCTTCCTGTAATCCGCCCGAATCTGTTATCACTACCTTGGCATTCGCCATTAGCCCTACCATAGACCGATAACCCAGCGGCGGCAATATCAATATATTTTCATTGTCAATAGGATTGTCTCGCCCTAAATTCCCAATTCTTTGTTGAGTCCGCGGATGCACTGTGAACACCACCTGTAAATTTCTACTAATCTCAGCTATCGCGGCTAACATCGCATGCAACTTTACCGGATCGTCAACGTTACTGGGCCTATGTAATGTCAGTAACGCATAATCATTGCTAACCGCTCCTCTACCACTTACAGCTCTCATTATTTCATCAACCGGCGGAGCGTGCTTGAGCTGAGCAATAAGAGTATCGATCATGACATTCCCAACAAACCGCACCCGGGCCGGGTCAGTACCTTCTTTAAGCAAATTTTCATTGCCTGAACGTTCAGTCGTAAATAGCAGTGCCGATATTCGATCAGTAACGAGCCGATTTATTTCCTCCGGCATCGTTGGATCAAAACTGCGCAAACCTGCTTCAACGTGGATGACTGGCACACCAAGCTTAACCGCGACCAACGCGCAAGCCATTGTGGAATTTACATCGCCCACTACCAGTACTGCAGCTGGAGAATACTCAGTAACGACAGGTTCAAATCGACGCATTATTTGAGCGGTTTGCACCGCATGCGTGCCCGAGCCTACGTTTAAAGACACATCCGGAGCAGGTATGTCGAGTTCTTTAAAAAAAGTATCGTTCATCGCTGCATCGTAGTGCTGTCCGGTGTGCACCAGAACTGGATTGATCACATCAGAGAATTTCCGCATCGCTCTGAGTATGGGACTGATTTTCATAAAGTTAGGCCGAGCGCCTACTACACAAATTATGTTAACTGCTTCGGTCATCATCCAAAATCCTGGTTAGTCAGCGAAAAACATTTGAATTTCAATAGTTAAGACCCGAGAAACCAGGGGGTGATCTAGCTAGCGCGGGTTATATCGTCTCTAGCGAAACTCTGATGCAAAAAAGAATAAATGCCAAAATCTTACGGGCTCTCCATGGTTTAGGCTCACCAAGCACAAACCACGGGTAATGGCGCAGTAATCGAAGATTTCATAAAAAAGCAAAAGGCTACCCTGAAGCACTCAACGCTTCCGCAAGCTTTCGCGCTTTCTCTTTAAATAAGCGCCGCTGGGAGGTTGGCCCGTGGCGATGTTTGGTAGCCAGTCACTTCATGACCCCTGATTAAGCCATAAAATCGTCTCGAATAAATCAGAGGCTCCGCTAAGACTAAAGATCGGCAGCACCAAAAATTTTCAAGTCAGCAATGGTGGGTAGATTATCGTAAGATCGGCCAGCGTCGCAAAACTGCATTTATACTCTAGAATGTGTTTTAGTCTCACCATACTAGCTAAAGGATATCGTCGGCAGGACGCATCACATCACATTTCTTTGCCTTTTCTGGCCAGCCCTGCGTCAAGAAGGAGGCAACGGGCATCACATTAATCGGGTTGGAGCACATGATCAAAGCATTCGCCAAGGGGCTAATTGCTCAGTTTGGACGACACCGATGGCAAATACACCAAAACGAACTCCTCGTACTCATGTATCACCGAGTGCTACCGAAAAATCATCCCTGGCTGGATCTGGCCCAGCCAGGAATGTGGGTTCACCCTGAGACTTTTCAGAAGCAACTGCAAGTACTTAAAACCTTATTTGAAATGGTCTCACTAGAGGAATGGGTGATAGCACGTCAGACCGGCAAGCCGCTACCAAAAAGAGCCTGCGCTGTCACCCTTGATGATGGCTGGCACGACAACCACGATTTTGCACTTCCGGTGCTGGAACGGGAACAAGTGCCGGCAACCGTGTTCCTCACTACCAGCCTCATCGGCACTCGCCGCCACTTTTTTCCAGAACGTTTAATCAGAGTTTTACTGGAACTCATCAAACGCGACCAATTACAGCAGGAACCCTGGCTTGAATCGTTAGTAACAGCCAATGCAAACAAGCCCTTTCCCGAAAACGGACCAGAATTGGCTGGTTTTTTAGATAGCGTCGTGTTGGCTGCGAAAGACTATAGCGAGCTCGATCTTCGCAGCAAACTGACGACAGCCGAAGCTCGCCTGGATTTGACAGAAGATTTTGACCCGCCTGACCTTCTTGATTGGTCAGAAGTTGCTGCTATGGGCGCTACCGGATTGGTTAGTTTTGGTGCTCATACCCAAACCCACCTAAGGTTAGACCGGCCTTATGAACAGCAGCTACTGGATGCAGAAATAGTCCAGTGCAAAAAGGAGCTTCTCCACCACACCGGACAAGATCAAGCCTTATTTTGCTATCCCAACGGAGACGCGACTCCTCAGGCAGAAGCGCTGGTACAACAGCACTATCCAGCCGCGCTCACTACTACCCGTGGCTGGAACCACAGAGGTAGTGATTTACATCAATTGCGCCGGATAGGCATAAGCGAAGGCAACGGAGCCGGGAGGGACTTTTTATGTCGCCTATCAGGTTGGGTGTAACAATCTGAGCCATGGATCAATCGAAAAAAGTGCTGCAGTTTATCGACTCTCTTGATCCCGGGGGCGCAGAGTCGCTAGTTATTGACCTAAGCCTTGGTCTGCAGGACCTGGGAATGGATGTTACTGTCGGCCATTTCGGTAACCCCTGGCTTGCGGAGCGTTGCCAGAACGAAGGTATTCCCCAGGCAATTATTCGTGGCCATCGCTGGTACAAGTCCAGCGTGACGTTACCCTGGTTCATTTTTTCTTTTTCTAAATATCTCCGGTCAAACCAGTTTTCCGCAGTTCATGCCCATCTTTACGGAGCAACGGTCGCGGCCGCCATTGCAGGCCGGCTTAGCGGTATCCCAGTTGTCGGCACCCTGCATGACGCCTACACCCTTACTGAACGCCCGAGCCGAATCCATTTGCTACAACTCGCTGCTTTTAGTGGAGCTCAACTGGTCAGCGTTGCGCAGTATATGGAACGACTATTTAGAACAATGGGGCGGTTCAATTCAGCCGCCTGGCAAACCATACCCAACGGTATTGATACCGAGCGCTTCTATCCAAGGCAAACCGGTAACGACCTGGCGGCCGCCCGAACAAATGCTGGACTACCGACCGGCGGACCGCTAATTGGCAGCGTGGGTCGTTTGGTTCCTTTAAAACGATTCAACGAACTGATTGAAGCGTTCTCTCGATCGGAGATCAGCGCCCATCTGGTCATTATCGGTGACGGCCCTGAGCGGCCAGAACTTGAAAGACTTATTCAACAGCGAGGAGTGACAGAAAAAGTCCACCTTCTGGGGCAAAGATCTGATATCAGCTCACTACTACCGTTGCTCGACCTGTTTGCCCTTTGGTCTGAAACTGAAGGACTCTCCTGCAGTATTGCCGAAGCCATGAGTTGCGGCCTACCGTCGCTAGTCTCAGACGTTGGCGGAAATCGCGAGCTGATAGAACAGGACTCTTCAGGAATACTAGTGCCAGCTGACGCCACGGACCAGCTAGTCGCTTACCTCCAAACCTTATGCAGTGATGAACAACAACGGAATCGACTTGGCAACGCGGCGCGCCTTCGAATTGAGCACCATTATTCTCATACGGAAATGATAAACAACTACGCCGGTCTGCTTTCCAAACCTACATAGTGGTCAACCCTAATCCAACCCACGCCCTATCAAAATACCTATGACCTACCGGCAACTCAAATTCTTATGGCAAACTGATGGGTACCGATATTTTGGTGGTCAACGTTCGCTCTTTGCTACATTTTTGCGTTGCCCGGCATATCGCTATAGTTGCGTGTTACGTCTTGCCAATTTCCTTCGCCATAAACCTCGCAAAGCCTTCGGCTTTTTTTATCCGGTAAGCCTTTATCTCTATCACCTTAGCGTTATCTATGGCATTGAAATCCCTAATCACACCAACATCGGCCCTGGCCTCTATATCGGGCACCTCGGCGGCATCGTAATAAACGGTGAGGTAGTCATTGGCGAAAATTGCAATCTGTCGCAGGGAGTTACCATCGGCGTTTCCAATGTCGGCGACCGTAAGGGTAACCCAACAATTGGCAACCAGGTTTATATTGGGCCTGGCGCAAAACTTTTCGGCAATATAACCGTTGGTGATAATTCTGCTATTGGTGCCAACGCAGTTGTAACAACCGATGTAGCAAAAAACACAACTGCCGCAGGCGTGCCTGCCCGTGAAATATCAAAGCACGGCTCACTAGAAATGATTCAAAATATCAAACCATGATATCCCAACTGCTAAATCCCGTATTTATCTAGCATTGATAGCCATAATCGGCTTCCAATTACAGCGATATTCCCGCCGATAGAACCAGAATAAAATATGCCTACCCACCGAGACAATCCATCGATTGACCTAACTGACTCCGTCAGCCCGGCATCCACAAGAAATAAAAAAGCTGAAGATAGAATGTTTAATATATTTATTATGCATTTAATCTTTCAGTACCTTCGACCTCAAGACATGGTTGGAATTTTATCTGTGCTCAACCTACCATTTATTTTCCAAACAATCATGATTGTCTACGCCATCCATCGTGGGTTGCCACTTATTCGAAAAAGCAAAACCAGTTATTGGATGCTTATTTTCTGCATATTCAACCTGATCACCGTAGTCTACGTTGTCAATCACAACGCCTGGTACAACGCCGCTATGGCTCTATTCTCCTACCTTTTCTCGTTAATCATCCCAGCCTTACTTCTTATAAAAAGTGCAGCCCGGCTAATATCGCTGGCAAAAATATGGATCATTATTCATAGCCTGCTTGCGCTTTGGGTAATCACCCATGGTGGCAGGGGTCCAGGTGCTTTTGTGGCCGACGAAAATGATGTCGCAATGATATTAGCAATGGCCATTCCATACCCATTACTTTTGTTAAGAGAACAACTATTGACTGGCTTATCGCGGTGGATTGCCCGTGCAGCAATCCCGATAATGATCATCGGTGTAGTCGCAACTAATTCTCGTGGTAGCTTTTTAGGAATGGCCGCCGTAGTAATTGGGTATCTTTATTTTTATCGCGCATCAATTCGGGCCATTGTATCAATTATGCTTATTTGTCTAATCGGGTTTTTACTAGCGCCACAAGAATTTAAGAACGAAATAATTAGCATTAACGATACTGAAGATTCAACGAGAAATGACAGAATAGACTCCTGGAAGGCCGGTATATTTATGTTTTATAAAAATCCGGTACTGGGCGTTGGTACAGGAAACTACCCATGGCGAATCGCTGACTACGAACTGTTAATGAATAATAACGACGTAACAGGGCGGCTCCATGGAGGCCGCGTAGCCCACTCACTGTATGTTACTTTGCTAGCCGAGCTCGGGGGGATTGGTGTCTTGATATTCATAATATTAGTGTCTATTTCTATATCAGACAATTTAACTGCTTCAAAAGCTAACATCGACGCTCAATTAAAAAAGCATAATAAAGCAGAAAAAAGAGATCGAGACATCACCCAGACGATAGCCAAAGCAAATATTATTTCGTTAGGTAGCTTTTTAGTTTCTGCGGTGTTTATTTCTGTTTTTTATTATCCCTGCCTCTGGCTTCTTTTTGCTTTTTCTGCAATTTTACGTCAGAGTTTTTTAAATTCTTGCAAAGACTAAGAACCACTTTGACAGGAACAAATAATAAGAAAACCTATTTTTAATACCCAAAAATCCAAATCTACTGGAATCACAAGGGCGCTTCCATTTCAATTCCAGGCCGGGGTTATCATTGCAAATGCCCGGGGCCGTTAATCGAGTATAGAGCCAAACGATTACACAATACGTCCATCCGAAATGCGCTAAGTAGGCCGTTTTTAAGAATAAACAATCGGGCCATGCGCCAACGCACGCCCCGATACACGATCATCCAACAGCTGGTGGAGATATGACGAAACCACCTGCCGTTAGCCACCAACCCCTGAAAATACCGTTGGCGATTGGGGCCGCTTTAATGGACCGACAACACTGCCGCCAACGCCGTTAGGATACGCCCCAATATCAACCGGCGGGTTCGCAATGAGACCACCAACACGACCCGCATTATCCGCGGGTCCGCCCACCTGGGGTACGAACAACTGACCAGCAACTACTGTAAATTGAGGATCGGCAAAATTGCTGTTGACATCTGCTGCTGGAATCGGCTGAGCAAACGTCGGCGCAGTTGCCTGCCAACTGGCTAGTGTTCCAAGATCTACTTGCGGGGTCTGTGGGAAGAAAGTTCCGGCAACTGAATGTGCCCCGGCATCGAAAGTAAACCGTGGTTCGCCATCAAACGCATCAAAAAATAGATTAAAGTCAATAAGGCTTACCTGAGGTCGAACCAGGCCTGGATTACAATTTAAAGGAGCGGGTGGAATCAACTGACAAATCTGCCGCGGCGCGTTCAACCGTATACTTGGAGTACCGGTATCCGTGACCAAAATATTATTATAAAAAGTAACATTTTGCTGAATAGACAAATTTAAAGCTGTATTTGCAATAATAGTGTTATTAAAAATATCAATACCACCGCCCTGACTAATCGCCTGTGATGAGTCTTCTGTGACCCCTGTATCCGCATTAAATACTATATTCTCGGAAAATTCCTGATTAAAATGCCCGCCATTTCCCGCACCAGCTATTGAATACCTTACACCGTTGACTACGTCATGAATTACATTTCGGCGGTAAATACTTCTGTTTTCGGCGCCGCCTAACTCAGGGGTTGGCGCCTGTTTACGGTATATACCGGAATATGCATTGGAAATTTGATTATTCTCAATAGTGGTCTCATGGGCGCGAAACATTAGCAGCCCAGCGGTATTCTGATTGGACGCATCGGCAAGTGGTAAAATTGCTCCATTTTTTAGTGTTTGCACACTGTTAATTACATTGTTTCTTACAATGCAACTTTCGCAGCCTTGTAGAAAAGCGCCCCCGTAGTTACCACCTGCCAGGCCGATCATGTCATGCAGGTTACAGTTTTCAATTACAATTCCTTGAGCAATTTCCGGTGCACGAATACCAGTCGTTGCATTTTTTATCTCGAATCCCGCAATAGTAACGAAGCTCACAAGCTGTTTAAAAAAGAACCCCACGCGGCGACGATTGTTAGCAGTCAATCCGCTTCCATCGACGCCTTGATATTCTTCGATGGTTAATCCGCCTAAACCGTCGTCGATTAGCTGGTTACCCTGATCAATTACCACATGTTCGCCAGGCGCTGCACTAATGGTAATTGGGTTGCCTAACGCACCCCCATTGCTGATGATAATGCCAATATCAGCTGCGTTGACCACCGCAGGCGGTGCCCCGGGGGCAGAGCTGGGATTATTTTCGGTGTAAGTCCCTGCATGGACAATAACGTTATCCCCCGGTGAAGTTGCGCTATCAACCCCCTTTTGGATCGTTAAGAAGGCGGCACCTAGTGTTAATCCGCTATTACCATCGTTACCTGTTTTAGCCACGTGATAATCTGTCGCTAAGGCATTATTGGCAATCAAGAAAAAACTTGCCAATGTCACCGCCGCCAATCTCAAGTAGCGGGAACTCTGGTGAGTCGTACGATGGTTCGGTTGCATTGAGCCCATATTATTCATCTTAAATCTCCGGTTCCTGGCTGTACAGAGCTGGATTGAATGCCCGCAGTGCACAAGTCAACATACCCTGGCTTGGCACTGAGCAGTAACTCTAAATTTTTATTCCTGGCCTAATTGACAGTGATAGGGTTCGCCAGGAATGTAGGAAGACTCTCCTGCCCGAAAACATTAAGCGCAGTAACACCGTAGCAATAAGGTCCCGCTGCTAAAGCCGTATCAGTGAAAGCAGCAGCTGGTGGGGACCCAATAACTGTCGCTAAACCACCGGCAGGGACCGGCGCAATGACCACGTAGAGGCTAATATCAATAGGGCAAGGCGTCACCCCTGGAGTAAGCCGATACACGTTGTAGCCAGCTACTGCCGCTGCAGATCCATCGACGTTATTAGTTGGCGCAGTCCACGTAAGTGCAGCGCTCCCCGCTGGCGGCGGAGCTGGCGGCGGAGTTACTATGATCGGCGCACCGGGCGCAGCCGCGCCACCGCCACCGCCACCGCCACAGGCGCTCAGGACAACTAGAGGTACCATCCAGATCAGCTTATATAGGGAGTTTTTCATTTAGACTGCCTCGCTCGTTCTGGGTACCAGCTACCCGCCATCGGTTAGAGTGGCCCCGTGATTGTTCCCAATAATAACACCAGTGACGCCGATACTTAATTAGTAAATCATATTAATTTACCTATTTAACTTTCTGTTTAACTTAGTAATTTTTTTAGAAAACTAGAAGCTCAGAAAATGGAAAGACGATCGCCCAAGCTTCTCAGGGCTTCAACCACTTGAAGGTGATACGTTGCTAAGTTCCCCATTATTACTGACCAACAAACAGTTGGCACACGGCCCTTTACGTAATCGCGTGTTGCAATTCCTCGCGCGACAATCCGTTTGCCATTACACACAACACCCCGATTGGGCCTGTGCGCACGATGTTAAAGATTTCATCGGGGTGGGAACTCTGGCTAATAACGCGTTGGTTGCCTGGACGCTGGTCCGGCGTCGGCGAATCCCTGTTATTAGACTGAGCAAATATTTTGGTGAACGCGGTCCGGTGGTGGAACTGTCTCTTATACACATCTCCGAGCCCACGAGACCTCTCTACATC
>OJFP01001604.1_pt1 | contig 10246 bp, 9 predicted proteins | sample 1594141 | NCBI WGS metagenome assembly OJFP01 (sample SAMN05416843, study PRJEB24817) | seawater metagenome | isolation source: Sea water | place: Canada:Atlantic | collected 2013-07
GGCGACAGCTTTGTTCGCAGATTCGCCCTTCGTTGAAGGCAAGCCAACGGGCCGGGTGAGCGAGCGGTCTTTCGTTTGGACGGATACAGATCCAGACCGCTGCGGCATGCTGGAATTCGTATTTGAGGATGGTTTCGGCTTCGAGCGCTATGCCGACTACATGCTCGACGTGCCGATGTATTTCGCCTTCCGCAATGGCGACTATATGGATGTTTCCGGTGAGAGTTTCCGGAAATTCATGAAGGGCAAGCTGCCCCAACTTCCTGGCGAAGAAGCCCATATGGGTGACTGGTCGGATCACATTACGACGGCATTCCCGGAAGTGCGTATGAAGCGGTTCCTGGAAATGCGGGGCGCAGACGGCGGGCCATGGGCAAGCATTTGCGCACTATCGGCCTTCTGGACGGGTCTTTTGTATGATGATGCAGCGCAGAAAGCAGCGCTGGCACTCATCTCCGACTGGACATCTGAAGATAGGCTGATCTTGCGCGATCAAGCACCGATCACTGGCCTCAAAGCCAAGGTTGCGGGCCGCAGCCTCCAGGATGTGGCTAAGGATGCGCTGGCCATTGCGCGTGATGGCTTGAATGCACGTGCCTGCCTGGATACATCGGGCAATAATGAAGCGCATTTCCTTGGACATTTGGATTCTGTTGCGGAATCTGGAATCACACCAGCAGAGGCAAAATTGGCGCTCTTCAATGGCGCCTGGGGCGGCGATGTCCGTAAAATCTATGGAGAATTTGCCTATTAGGGGCTGATTGGCGTCGATCTGTAATAGCGGTCACATCCGCTTTGTAGCGGCGGTCACATGCAATTTCCCCAACAATGGCCATATTGGAATTGTGCGTGGCGAGACGGCGCTAAGAGGGTTCGCCCGGGAAGTTCAGACGCCGCCCACGTGTAGGTCGTTGACCGTTCTTCGGAACGGTTGGGCGCTCGAAGCGCGCTAAGTCCCGCCACGGGGCGACTTACATGGTTCTGGACTTGCGGACGGTAACCTAACGGTTATCGTCCGTTTCCTTTTGTGGGCTCTCGTTTTTCCAAGATCGCTTCAACAACACATCGGGCAAGGGCGTCTGTAACCCCAGGATCGGTCGCTGGCAAAGCGGTTGATATCTATGACTGGCAGCACTTTGCAGAGTTTGATTGGCTAAGCGGCCACAATCTCAAGCATCTTCTTGCAGCAGGTGCGGCGGCAATGGCTGTTCCCTCTCGCCGTCATTCCTGAACGTTGGCGAATTCCAGCATCGCTGCCAATAGCGTATCTGCGCCGGCGGCGATGTGTTCGGGGCTGGCGTATTCAGCTTCATTGTGGCTGATGCCGTCGGTGCAAGGGATGAAGATCATGGCGGTGGGGGCGACGCGGTTCATATGGACGGCATCGTGCCCAGCGCCAGACATGATTTCCCGCCAACCGTGGCCATGGGACTCTGCGCCATTACGAATTGCATCCACACATTCTTGTGCGAATACAGTGGGTTCTGAAAACCAGCTTTCTTCAAGCTCGAACCCGCAGCCGGTTTCTGTGTAGAGCTGCTCTGCGGCGGCGCGCAGCTCTCTGTCCATGGCATTTAGCTCATCCGTTGTCGGGTTCCGCATGTCGATCGTGAACTCAACCCGGTCTGGGCATACGTTGGGGGAGCCGGGAAACGCTTGGGCCAAGCCAACGGTGCAGCGGCCTTCGTCGCCACGACGGCGCATGATGGCATCAATTTCAATGAACAGCTTTGATGCAGCCGTCAGCGCGTCCTTGCGGTTCTGTGGGGGCGTTGTGCCAGCGTGTCGGGCCTCCCCCAGAACGCGGCCCTTATACCAGCGCATTGCCTGCACGCCTGTAACAACGCCGATGGATTTGCCTTCATTTTCCAGCATGGGCCCTTGTTCGATGTGGCACTCAAAGAACGCCTTCACCGGGCGCTGTGCACAGGCGACGTCGCCTTTGTAACCGATCCGTTCAAGCTCGCCGCCGAGCGTTGCGCCGTCTACATCTTCAATGGCGTAGGCATCAGCTTGCTTGAAGGTGCCGGAAAACACGCCTGAGCCAACCATTGGCGGTGGGAAGCGGGACCCTTCTTCATTGGTCCAGTTGACGACTTCAATCGGATGCTCGGTCTCAATACCCAAGTCGTTCATTGTGCGGACAGCTTCGAGCGCTGCCAGCACGCCAAATATCCCGTCGAAACGCCCGCCCGTTGGCTGTGTATCCAGGTGACTGCCCGTCATAACTGGGGGCAAGCTATCGTTCTTGCCAGGACGGCGCGCGAACATATTGCCCATGGTGTCGATGCTGACTGTCATGCCTGCTTCCTCACACCAGCGCTTGAAGAGGTCACGACCCAGCTTGTCGTCATCCGTTAGCGTTTGGCGATTATTGCCACCAGCGATGCCAGGGCCGATCTTCGCCATTTCCATATGCATGTCCCAAAGGCGGGTCGGATTGATGCGAAGATTACGGGCGGTCATGACGATGCTCCTGATTGACGTTTGCGGGCAGCATAACCGAGCGGCCCTGCGGTGACGATCCATGTGTACAAGCCGCTAACAGCAATGGTGTAGCCCGCCAGATAAAGCGCCTGTGTTGGGAAGGGGGCGCCCATGTCGATGAGAATGCCGGTTAAGCCAGGCCCAGCAGCACTGGCGAACACCATAACTGAATGCACAAGCGCCTTAATGGCACCGATATGCTGCGTCCCGTAAATCTCTGCCCAAAGTGCGGTTTTCACCGACATGCCGAAGCCGGTAGCGATGCCGAGCAACATAAAGACAATTTCTATCGTCCAGGGAGATGTTCCGAATGACAGGGCAATCAGCGCAGCGCCCATCGGCAACAAGTAGAACGGCAGGGAGGCTCGCGCGCTGAATTTATCTACTACGAATCCGCCAACGATTGAGAAGCAGAGCGATGTCAGCCCATAGAGCCAATAGCTGTTGGTGAAGCTCTCAAGTTCCCAGCCTTTCACTTCTGCGATGTGGCTTGGCAGGAAAAAAATGGATGTGCCGATGAAACTTGGCGCGACTAGGCCTGGCACTAGCAGCCAGAAGAGCGGCTCCTTGATAACGTCGATCCGCCGCCATTGCTTGCCGTCAATGCCGGCTGGCGGCTTGAAGTTGCTGTGGGCCGCATTGGTTGGACGGTCTCGGGCCAAGAGCACAAAAAGGAGCGGTGCCACACCCAAGGCCAGAATCGCAGCACCGCCAACCCATACCGTCCGCCAATCGCCTGTTGAGAGGACCAAAACGGCGGTTGCGGGTGCAATGGCTTGGGCTGTTGGGTAGCCAAAGGATGCAATGGCGATAGCGCGGCCACGGGTGCGATCAAACCAGCGGGCCATGCAGGTCGCTGAAAGGTGGCTCATCATGCCTTGCCCGAATAGGCGGAGGCCGAAGATAACGAACACGAGCATGGTCCAAGATGAAACCATGGACATGGCAATGCAGACGCTCGCCAGGCCGAGAGTAACGATCACTGCCAAAGGCCTTGCGGACATGATATCCGCCAACCGGCCTAGCTGAATGATGACGGCAGCGCTGGCTAATGTGCCGAACATGTAAGCTGCGCCAAAGTCCCCATCCGTCAGGCTGAATTCTTCGCGGATGGATGCGCCGAATACGCCAATGAAGAACGTCTGTCCAAAGCACGACCCTAGCGCCAGCACGAACCCGGCGGCGAGCCATCGAGCATTGCTCAGGATGAAGGACAGCGTGGACATGGTCGGACTATACGCCCTCTAAATGCGAAACCCCGCTGCAGTGATGCAACGGGGTTTCAGAATTCAACGGTGTGGCGGCGCTATTGTGCGTCCGCAGCAACCTGCATTTTGACGATTGTGTCAGGGTCTTGCACGGCACCGTTCATAGCTTGATGTCCAAGCTTGATGCGGTCGACATGCTCCATGCCTTCCACGACCTGACCCCATACGGTGTATTGGCCATTCAGGAATGAGCCTTGTTCGAACATGATGAAGAACTGGCTGTCGGCACTGTTCGGGTTCTGGGAGCGCGCCATGCCCATTGTGCCACGCTCAAATGGGACACGGCTGAACTCGGCATCGATGTTCTGGCCAGAACCGCCCGTACCATCGCCATCCGGATCACCGGTCTGGGCCATGAAGCCTTCAATGACGCGATGGAAAGTCAGGCCGTCATAGAAGCCTTGGCGGGTGAGTTCTTTGATGCGGGTCACGTGGTTTGGTGCCACGTCCGGCAGCATTTCGATAACGACACGGCCGCTATCAAGGTCGAGGTACAAGGTGTTTTCCATGTCGCGGGCATCAGCCGGGCCGCCAGCAGCGATGCCAGCAGCGGCGAAAAGCACCGCTAAGGGGTGGAGAGAAATAGGCATTTAAAAGCCTCCAGAGCTATGGCGCTGGCAGATTCGCCCTACGCGCCTGTGAACGTCGGAGCCCTTTTTGCCAGAAAAGCATCCACCGCTTCTAGATGGTCGGCGCCGCTTTCTGCCAATAAAACTTGATCTGTGTCCATATGAACCACTGAATCGGCCAATGCGTTGGCGTAAGCGTCCACAGTGCGCTTGATCATCCGAGCGGCGACAGGCGGAATTTCGGCGGCTAGTTCTGCGGCATGGATCGCTGCAGCAGCTGATTCATCTTCTGGCGTGATCTCTTCTACGAGGCCCCAGGCCAGCGCCTGATCGGCTTCGATGGATTTATTCGCGTGGATCAATATCTGTTTGGCGCGGGCTGGACCGACCAGATTAACGATGCGCGGTACGGAGCCCCAGCTCATGGAGAGGCCGAGCGCAGCTTCTGGTGCGCGAAGGTGTGCGGTTTCGCTGATGGCGCGGTAATCTACGGAAACTGCAAGTGCCAATCCGCCGCCGATCGCGAAACCTTCGATGTTGCAGGTCGTGTACTGCTCAAGGTCCGCCCAGGCTTTGCAGAGCCGGGCGCCAGCGCCAGCGGCCCAACGGCAATTCAGCAAGGGACCGTCGCGTCGGGGATCCATTTCGGGGTCTTTCAAGTCGCGTCCAGCAGAGAAGCCTTTGTCGCTGCCGACAAGTGCCACTGCATAGATATCATGGTCGGCGCGCATCCATTCCGCAGCTTCAGTCAATTCCCGCATGGCGCGGAGAGAGAGGGCGTTCACGCCGTCTTTCCTATCGAAGCGCACAACGGCGACCCGGCCAGATTTTTCAATTTTGACGCAGCGCCAGCCGGATTCTTTTTCCATTTGGATCATGTGCAGGCCGCCTCTTCTTCAATAGTGCTGAAATCGCCCCCATGGGTGCGATAAAAAACCGACTGCATGGCCGGGCGGGATTGAGATTCCAATTGATACACAACGCAGCCACGCTGATCGCGACCGATTGGTGCCATCACGAGGTCTGATGCGAGTTGTTCGGAAGCGGGAAGGGCGCGTTGCGGTGCCGGCCAGGGGACTTCGCGGGCAGCATGGGGCGGAGGTTCATCGCTAGAGCCGCAGGCCACAAGTAGGAGGGTTGCACTGGCGGCAAGTCCAATGCGGACGCGCATTAGCGCTTGGCCGCAGTTTGAATTGCCGGGCTTCGGTCTAGGCCGAGTGTCGAAATCAGCCAATGATTGATCCTTTGGGCTGTATCAATGCTTGCCGCTTCCACCATCATATTATGCCCAGCATCGGGCTGTTCGAACCAATCTGCGCCATACACACCTGCCAGCGCTTCCGCCTTCGGCACATAAGACTGATCATCCGCGCCTCCGACACAAAGAACGGGGCAGGCGACCTTTGCGGGGTCAACTTCCGTCCGTCCTGTCCCAGACCAAGCGAGAACGCCAGGGGATTCAGGAGAGAGAGATGCATAGAAATGGTTAAATTTGTCTTGCGGCCATGGATCATGCAGCCATCGCGCCTTTGCCTCTTCAGGGCTTGGCATGACTGATTTGTCTAGGGGCGGGGGCGCTCCAGGGCGTTGAACGCCAATCTGGCTTGGGCCGATTGAGGCGATTGGAATGAGGGCTGCAGGCTTGGCGTCTTCTGCCGCTTTCTGCGCGACGATCCCGCCGAGGCTATGGCCTATGAGCACGGCTGGGCGCCCGAGCCAATCCATAATGCTTTTTAGATCATCGACATAATCAAAGACGGTCGCATTCAGGTAGTCCGCTTCTGTCGGCATATATGAGCCAGAATGGCCCCTGAAGGAGAATGCGTAGGTTGACCAACCTGCATTCGCAAAGAACGGCTGCCAACGTCGCCAAGCCCACCAGCCGTGGCTGGATCCATGGGCCATGATGATCGGGATATTTGTTTGGCTAGGATCAAACGGCCGGCATTCCTTTACGAAAAGCCCATCGACCATATGGTCTCGGTCAATCAGTTTGATGCGGTCTAGGGTCTGAAAGGACAACGGGTTTCTCCCTGAACAGTATGAGCACGGCAGCGCTAATGAATGCCAAAGCAGCGATCACGAGGAATGGCACGGCATATCCGCCGAATACGTCGATGCCAAGCCGGAATAGCGGCGCCATCACGGCGACGCCACCGAACATTAAGGCTGCACCAAGGCCGGTTGTTTCCGCAGCACGGGGCGGGCCGCCAATACGAGCGAATTCGGCGAACGCCAAGCCGGTGTATCCGCTAGCAGTTGCGCCAGCGAGGGCTGTATTCGCCAAAATAAGCCAAAGCGGCCAGCCGCAATCGTACTGTGAGGCAATAATCGCGGAGATACCCATCAGGACACCCTGCGCCGCTAGCAATGTGCGTGCGGATATCCAGGCATCTGCAGCAAAGCCCAAAACAATTCGGGTGCCTATGCCGGATAGCTGGAAGGTAACCAAGGCTATCGCGCTGGCGAAATAATAGGCCTCTTGGCCATGAAGGCGAACAATTTGCGTGACTAGAAAAGCCCCAAAGCAGAGCTGAATGCCGGAATAAATCACAGATGCAAAGGCCAATGGGCGGAGTTCTGGTAACTCGCGCAACAGGCCGATTACGCGAGCGGGGCCAGACGGCCTAAAAATACGGCGATGCAGATCACGATCAAAATCATACCGGTGGCGAACCATGTAGATGGACAGCGCCAAGACCAGCACAAAAACCAGTTGGGCAGAGAATGCTAACCGCCAGCCGCCTAGGAGGATAAGCGGCGGAATAAGTAGCCCGCCCAATATGCCGCCCATTGGCACGCCGATTTGTCGGATGGAGAAAATGATGTTCCGCCGCTTAGCTGGTGCAAGCTTTGCAAGCACATGAGAGCTTGAAGGTGCGGTCATGCCGTAGCAGCAGCCAAGTGCTACGGAAGCGAGGCCCAACATTAAAATCGTGTCTGAAAGGACTGCCAGTGCTTGCATAGCACCAGCTGCCGTACAAATCGCGAGGCTAATGGCCATGCCGCCGAATCGATGGACCAGCGGTGGGGCGAATAAAGCGGAGATCGCGCCGACGCCGTAAACGATGGCGACCAATTGGGCCACGTCTTCATTTTCAACGCCAAGATCGGGTGCGATATGTGGTGAGGCAGTTGATAACGTATAGGCAGCCATCGTTGCCGCCGCTTGGGTCAGCATCGTGAGTAGGAGCGGCGTCCAAGGGATTTTGGACGGAGGTTGCGATGGTATCGTCATACGGCCTCAGGCCTAACCGGCGGCGCCATCAGCATCAAGAGGCCGCCGCAACCTGCTGTGACGCTCAACACGATAAACACGGTTGAATAGGTGATTCCTGCGATGAGTGCGGCGCTGACGAGTAAGGGCAGTGCTACGATTCCAAAGAACATGGCCATCGTGAGCGCTGCCGTGCCTGCGACAGCGCCGGCACTTCCCGCTAGGCGCGCCGCTTCAGCAACACCGACACCCGTCCATCCGCCCGCTGTAAGGCCGATTGCGAATGCGGCGATATAGGCCAGTGCCGGGCTGGCGAGGCCTAACATACCCATAATCACACCGCTTCCCGCCATGCCTAAACCAATGAGGCCTAGCATGACCGACCGGTTGTCTAAGCCATCCGCGATCCGGCCCCATAACAAGCGGCCAAGCAATCCACCAAACTGAAGGGCACCAAGCCCGCGACCTGCTTCAATCAAAGTCCATCCGCCATCCCGGAATAAATGCGCCGTGATATTTGCAACAAACGTGACCTCAAACCCAGCAAAAATAATGCCCGCGATGCAGAGACGGCGAAGTTCTGGATCCCGACGGATCGTGGCTAGTGGGCTGTGCGCGCCCGCTTTGAATACTGATAGTGTCGGTTGTCGTTCCGCGTCATAACGGGCACGAGCACCTTGGATCAGGATAAGCGCCACTCCACATGCAGCTGCGGCGGTGAGCAAGGCCGCTTCCCAACCAAATGCCGCCGCAATAGGTGGAAACAGTAGCCCTGCCATCATCCCGCCAATGGGAACACCACATTGACGGATGCCGAATAAGGTATTCTGCAGGTGCGGTGGCGTGTGTCTGATAAGGATTTGCGCGCCAGCCGGGATCGGAACTGTGTAGGCAATGCCAAATAGCATGGCCGCGAGCGTGATGCTCACAAGGCCAGGCGCCATGAAAATCATCAGGCCGCCAGTTACATAGAGAGCGAGCGCACCTTGGCTTGCGCGCACTGGCCCGAACCGCAATACGGTTCCTGCCGCGCCGAAAGATCCAAGGGTCGCTGCCCCATAAACTACGGCGACATAGGCCCCGATTGCGCTGGCTGGCAATCCAATAGCCCTGGTTACTTCTGGGCCAAGCGTTGTAACGGCCAGATTGCCGAAGGTTGGCAAGGCCTGCACCAGAATTGCAATTGCGAGCGGCGCCAGGATGGCGGCTAAGGGCATGGGCTGGTGCGACTCATCTGGAACACGCCGCATACCGGCGAATAGAGCGCAGGATGGACGCGCCTGCATAGTCGTGCAAGCATTCTTGACAGTCTTATGAATATGGGAGAGGACCCGATATGCCCTTCACCGCCAAAGATGAAGAATTCCGCCAGGAAGCCCGCGCATTCATCGAACAAAACCTACCTCAGGATGTTCGCGACAAGGTGCTGTCGGGCCAGGAAGTTCGCAAAGAAGATTATATGCGCTGGTACAAGGCGCTAGCAGCCAAAGGGTGGTCGGCACCGAATTGGCCCGTCGAGCATGGCGGCGTTGATTGGACGACAGTCCAGCGCTTCATTTTCGACGACGAGGCCGGTTTGGCTGGCGCACCCAGGCTCTCTCCCTTTGGCCTCAGCATGGTTGGGCCAGTGTTGATGCAATTCGGCACGGACGAGCAGAAGGCGGAGCATCTGCCCAAAATCCTCTCCGGCGATAAGCTGTGGTGCCAAGGTTATTCTGAGCCTGGATCGGGATCTGATTTGGCGAGCCTGCGCACACGCGCCGTTCGCAAGGGCGATAAATATGTGATCAACGGCTCAAAAATTTGGACGAGTTTAGCGCATCACGCGGATTGGATTTTTTGCCTCGTCCGCACGTCTGATGAGCCGAAGAAGCAAAACGGCATTTCGTTCATGATTTTTCCGGTGACGACGCCGGGCATTGAAATCCGGCCAATTATTGCGACAAGCGGCTTGCATCATCTGAACGAGACATTTTTTACGGATGTTGAAATACCTTTGGATTCGCTCGTAGGCGAGGAAGGGAAGGGTTGGACCATCGCGAAGCACTTGCTGGAGCATGAACGCATTTCAGGCGGTGCTTGCGGTGAGCTAAAGACAGCGCTTGAGCGGGTCCAGCATATGGCGTCTGAAGAGCGCGCTGGCGACGGTGAACGCCTGATTGATGACCCAGATTTCCGACGTCGCCTTAAAGACACCGAAGCGGAATTGATGACCGTTGAGAATACTATGCTGAAAGCTTTGTCTGCCCATTCGGCTGCCAAAGGAATCGGTGCCGTATCCTCATTGATCAAAGTACGCCGGTCAGAAGTGCAGCAGATGATTTCTGAGTTAGGCGTTATGGCTGGCGGATACTATTCGGCACCGTATAATTTGGGTGCCTTGAAGGAGGGCTGGAACGAAGACCCAGTCGGGGCGGATTATTTCAACGGCCTGATGCCAAGCTATCTATTCCTGCGTGCTGCATCAATTTATTCCGGATCGAACGAAATTCAACGGAACATTATCGCAAAGCACGAACTCGGGCTTTAGCGGGCTTATCCTGCCATCAGGAAGCCGATGACGGCCCACAACACTAGGTGCAGCAGACAGGCGATTGAGAATAGGTAGAGGCCACGCCGGATATCCGGGGTGTCGGCGCGCGCGCGTCCGTCGCCCATCCAGTGGTCATCTACTAGGTCTTTGCCATAGCTGCGCGGTCCTGCAA
>OJFP01001606.1_pt1 | contig 10216 bp, 10 predicted proteins | sample 1594141 | NCBI WGS metagenome assembly OJFP01 (sample SAMN05416843, study PRJEB24817) | seawater metagenome | isolation source: Sea water | place: Canada:Atlantic | collected 2013-07
ACGAGATGTAGAGAGGTCTCGTGGGCTCGGAGATGTGTATAAGAGACAGTTAACACCCTGACCCAGGCGATCACCGAACAGCGCCTCACCACACCCGAGCAGATCGGTCAGGCGCTCAAGGCGGGCACAAACTGTGGCTCTTGTGTGCCGGAGATAACGGCGCTGCTCGCGCCCTCTGGGGGCGCTGTTCCCGCTGCGGGTTAATCTTTGCTGTTATGGCATTACTCGATTTCGCCCGGGCCGGCTTCTTTAGCTGCCAAATTCTAAAATCAGATCAGTTGCCAGTTTCAATTTTGCGATCACCTGGCGACATAATGGTCCGCTAGCGGGCATCAAGAACATTCCAGGAGAGGACATTAGCGCCAAAAGCTGGTTGCGGGCATTATCGCGTGGCGGCCTGGCGGGTATCTCCGTGTCGCTTTTCAGTTTGAACGCCTGCAGCGGGAGCATTTAACCAGCGAGAAGGAAGACTTCCTGCCCCGGGTGGAAGAAGCGCTGAATATTTTCCATCGTCAGCAGGTGGGGCAGGGTATGGCCAGTTTAAGGGGGTTATCAGCCGCCGCATGACCGTAACAACATTTAGTTAAGACGCGTATCGGTGTCCGGGATTCAGTGACGGCGTGTGGTGCAAAAAACCGACAGCGATCAACGCTACGTTCACGCCTGGCCTAATAATCAGTTCGTTTCTGAGTCTAATGTCCTATTTTTTCCGAATTTGGTTTTCCGTTCGTGCTGAGCTTGTCGAAGGACATTCTTCGAAACCAAGTCTCTCTAGAGGTCGTTTAGCGGACTACGCACCGCATTGCCGCCCGGTTCAGCACGTGAGTATAGATATGCGTAGTGGGCAAATTTCTCTAACAGTAGTCCCAATATCATCAAGGGGTGATTCAAGTACGTTTGAATACAGAAATACCAGGGCATTCAATGCCTGATTTTGAGTAGAGGCCGCAACATTACGATCAACAGCCAGATGAGTTAGATAAGCAGAAATCTCGGATTCCCCCATTTCTGCGGGGTGGCGCTTCTTATGGAAAAGAATGTAGCGCTGACACCAGTCCACTTATGCTTTCTCAGTGCGGATGCTGTAGTGTCTAACGCGGATAGTATCGCGTACCTGAACAAGGAGTTTAGGTTTGGCAGCAGTTGAATCTGGCATGGCGCGAACCTGCAATGTGCGGTTTTCAGGACAAATTGACCGTGCTCACAATCTTAACGAAAATTAGCAGAGTACGGCGTACTTCCGCAGATTTAGGCGGATGAAAGGTGGGGCGATAAATAGCAGGCGTGCGCTTAACTCTATGAAATCGGTATAAATTATTTTATTTGAAGGGGGTCGGGTGGTGAAAGTAGCATTTCTCGTTAGAGGGATATATATCAAAGTGACGTGTTATAACACGTCACTTTGATGTCTACTCACTGTTAGAAGACAATATGAACCTACTCTTAATCGTGGTACCAATTTTATCTTTCATTTTTTTCGGTTCCATTGTCGCATTTATTTTTCCATTTAAAATGTTCGCCGCAATTTTTACTGGTCATATTAAGAGTGAGTTATCATTCGCGATTCTTACTTCTCTGGTTCTTCCAGTTTTAATAATTGCATCACTAATTAGTTATCAGCTACACCATAATTTAAATAGTGACTTCCATAATGTTGTCCGTGTTGGAGGTATATTAAATACTTACATATTTACCGTAACACCGGTATTTTTAGTAGTTGCTATTCTTGTAAAGTTAATTGCAACGGAAGGCTGCAAATTACTCCTTTGGGGCTCACTTTTTTTAGCGTTTACCTTGCCTGTGGTGCTATTGATTTTTGGGGTTCCAATTTGTGAATTTTTTGTGTACATGTTGTGGAATGAAGATATAACGGTAAGAAAGATAATATTTCATTAACTTGTCTTCTAACAGAATATGGGGGTCAGGTCGCGAATTGCGAAATCGTTTAGAGTATTTAAAGTAATGAGTGGGCGATGAGCAGACCCCTTCGGCTGGAATTTCCTAATGCGCTTTATCACGTCACCTCGCGTGGTGACCGGCGCGAAGACATTTACGAAGATGACGAAGACCGGGAGGTGTTTCTAGACATTCTTGGCGACGTCGTCACTGATTATAACTGGCTGTGTCATGGGTATTGCCTGATGAGCAATCATTACCACCTTATTCTTGAAACCCTGGACGGTAATTTGTCCAAAGGGATGCGCCAGCTCAATGGTGTTTTTACCCAGGCCTCCAACCGTCGCCACAAGCGCAGTGGTCATCTTTTTCAAGGGCGGTATAAAGCGATATTGGTAGACAAAGACAGCTACCTACTTGAACTGGCCCGCTACGTGGTGCTCAACCCAGTTAGAGCAACCGGTATGGTGAGGCGCATCGAAGAGTGGCCCTGGAGTAGTTACCCGGCGATGGTGGGGTTGGCCGCTGCACCCCAGTGGCTGACGACCGACTGGGTTCTTTCTCAGTTTGGGTCACACCAGGCTAGATCAAGGCAGCGATACCAACAATTTGTCGGTGAAGGGATCGTTGACCAAAACGATATCTGGTTGGAATTGAAAGGCCAAATCTACCTCGGTGACGCCGCCTTTGTGAAGACAATGCAATCAAACCTGGCGCACCAAAAAGATGATCTCAATATCCCCAAAAAACAAAAGCGCCCGGTGGCACCGAGCCTGGCCACCATATTGGAACAAAGTGCCGATAGAGACAAAGCAATCGCAGCGGCCTATGCGACCGGCGCCTACAGTCAGCGACAGATTGGCGAACATCTAAATTTGCATCCAAGCAGCGTTGGTGTTGTCATTCGCCGATTCAAACGAGTTGGGTTAGGTGCTTGAGGGCGCGCCGTACAAACTTAACGTGACCAATGATTTTGTCTGCGGTAGGATTGCTGCTCAACGCCTGATTTCACCCGAAAAATTTCAAGCAGACAACCCACTGGAGTAAGCAACAGGATGGTCACTGTAGACCAGAGTAATAAAGGCAGAATGGAAGGGCATTTATTCGCGACGACACCCCGCGGTTTTACGTTATAACCAATTACTGTCAGATATTTTTGACGCAGTATTCAATTACAAGGGAGGTATCAACATGATTACGAAATTTCTAAAGGTGTTTTTGTGCATCTTCGCTGTTTTACTCTTACAGGGCTGTGTAAGCCTCGGGAGCGAGCGGCTCGTCATTGAGGAGGATACTTTTGCTAGTAAGTATTCGAGCATCAAACAAATAGTCATAGAAGAAGCCGCAAACAACGGTTTCAGCACGCTTTCGTCCGAAGTAAAGCCGTCGCAATATAACGGCTGGGACGGTCGGTTATTTTTCCAGTTAGTGACTCCGAACGGTACCGATCAACTCTTTGTGGACTTTAAAAAAAGCGCTGAAGGTATTTCTGTTTGGGCCCATGGAGCAGGCACTCGAGGTAATGCCAATAGTGCCACGAAAGCAATTGCCGCTCGTCTTGGTCAACTATGACATGCAACACCTAACAAACTCCGGGATTCGATACCGTCTTAGCCGTCAAGCATAATAAGTCCGAAAGGGCTGTTTATGTTTTAGGACGCCATAGGGCATATGTAATGAGTGTTCGCTCGAAATAACAGGGGTCAGGCTCCAATATTTCTTTCCAACTTGGCACTATGGTTGCGGCTCGGAAATTGAACCTGAAATAGAAGTCATTATGCAGGTAAAAGAGTGAATGCTTAACACGAGGATCAAGAACGCTCACCTTGGTTGCTGGGACGGCCATAAGCGGCGTGCGCCTGTATGATAGGTTAGGAGTCCAGATGTTTAGAAGGCATATAAATGATCACGACTGGGATTTAGAGTCGCTTACAGATGAACAACTTGAAATTTTGCCACTTGACGTGTTGCAGCGCATTCGGAATAAGCGTTGGGCTAATGGACTGGAGGAGTTGCAAAATCGAGCTAACGAGGAGTTGGCTCGGAGAAACCCAAGAAAGGACTGGAAATGCCTACGTTGTGGCAAAGAGCATTTCCGAGAAAAAGAAATTAGGGTAGCGGGTGGGTTTGCTGAAAGTTTTCTCGGCTGGGAAAGAAACAAATATCATGTAATTATCTGTAATTACTGTGGGAAATCTGAGTTTTATAAAGTATTAATGTCTGGAGTAGATCAAAGCATAGGATTATTTGGCAGCTAATTATTCGCCATTCGCGACCTGACCCTGTGGCGTTTCTGTGGCTTTTTTTGCAAATCTGTCCATTACCTTGGCGTTATGCCGCACAAATGAAACTCAAAGGAAATTGAAAATCAACATGAAAAACCCTTTCTCCGGTATTGAAATTCACTGGCTAAAATTGATCGGTGCTCTGCTCCTAATATCAGTTGCTTTTTATCTGCCAATTATTGCTGCTAGCCCAGTTGCTCCGGTAGTTCTCGGCTTTAGCGCCGTTCTATCAGCCGTCGGTGGAGCACTCTTAAGTGATTCTTTCGTTACTGAAAAGCGGTTTATCAAATCAATTACTCCTCGTCTTAATTCGGTAAACCGCCTTTTAGCAACCATCACATCTCAAGTAAGCACAATTATCGTCGAGGAAAAAAAAGGCACCAGTGACAACCACGCAATAAATAGACTTTCTGAAATAGTCCCAAGCATGAGAGCTGTGATAACGGATGTAAGCGATCTAGCTGGTGAAAAGTTTAATCCTAATGTTCTCAATGAAACAATTGGTTCAATTGATCAGTTAATTACGCAGCTCGAAAGTGGGAAAGTGAATGCGAACCCAGAGCAATTTGCTAGCTTTTTGAGAAGTATTAAGTTCAACTTAAAGAACAAGGAATCCTCTTCAATTATTACTGCATTGGATTGCCCATATGATGATTGTGAGGGCTCCACTCAGTTCGAACTGAATGCTCATCCTTCAACCAGTCAGGTCGTGCATTGCGAGAAGTGTGATAAAAAATTCCATGCTCAACGTCAGCAAGATGGTAGCGTCCACAAAAAACTATGGGGTGCATCTGCCGGTGCGGAATAACAATTGCTCGCAGCGGGACATTGTATTCCACTACGCGCTTCGGCGTTCCTTTCAAAAAAAAGCCCCAGGAGCAAAACGTTAGAACTTAAAAAATTACCAACAAATAATAAATGGAGAGAACCTATGAAATATTTCAATTTGGCAATAACGATAACAATTCTAAGTTTATTTTCGGTTGGTTCTACTGCAAATGAGCTTCCAAGCCACTTAGATAAGTACTTGAGCACCTATGCTGGCAAATATGAAATCATCTTGAGGCACTTTGAAAATTCAAGTGATCCGCTTCCAGTAAAATTAAGAGAGTTTGAGAAAGCTACGGAAGCCCAAAAGTCAGAGTTTAGAAAAATCATGCGAGATGAATACTCTATCGGTCCTTTCAACGTTGCCAAAAAATTCACATGCACAAAAGGATCCTCTGGTGGTTCTAAAAAATGTGGGCCTCACTGTGTTGAAACGCCGAATGCAAACGCTGTGTACGACAATGGCTCAGGTCACGTGCTCTGGAATAACGACCCCAACAAAAGAAAAAGTTGGGGAAAGGCATCTGGAGACAAAAAATATTGCTATACAAAGAAAAAAAGTGGAAAAGGCAAAGACAAATATACGGTTGGAGCTAGATTTGAACTTCCAAAATCTCATGTTTACGATAAAGCCGAGAAAGATGTTAGTGATCTGTTCAATTACATAATTACGAATGCTGAATAGTGCTAGCAAATCAATCCAGCCGACCGCTAAAGTGTCGGCTGATTGAGGCGTTAGAGGTCATTTAAAGGGTGGGTCCTGATACTTGGTCTGAAGAGTCAATGTCCTGGACCATAGTGGCGCTACAGCTCGTGGCGCTACTCAGTTCTTTTTTAATTAATGTAGGAGTTAGTGAGCCGAATGTCGTTTCGGGAGTTATTACTTCTATAGGTGTTGATTCGATTACAAGATCTGAGTTTCCAGTACTAATAATCACGGTCAGCCTAAAAAATGGGCGTACCGCCCGGATGAAAGTAAATCGGAATTCTCCATTAAATAAGGGGGACAGAGTGCTGGCGGCAGAATATAAAACATTCATTAGTTCAGGTTCTGAATATCAGTTATTCGATGCTCCAGAATGACGTTCTCTAACATGGCGTTCAAGCAACATAAATGGGGGTCTGACCCTAATATTCTCAACTCCATCGATAACCAGCCCTAAGATCAATCCCCGCCTATTCTGGAAACCCCAGCAATGCAATTAACCAACTATATTGAGCAAGTCTGGGAGATGGCGCTTAACGGCGAAACACAGGGAGTCTGGTTCTGGGCTGCGGTATATACGTTTGCTGTTTGCGGCTACTCCCTGATATTTCAACTGCGTACCCGGAGCTGGCCCTTCACGACTGGAGAATTGGTGGAGGCTGAAGTGGAGAAGTTTGGAGCCACTGATCCGGTGAAATCGAATCAGGAGTACGTTTCTAAAGCGCTCTATCGATTCACCGTTTCCGGGGCGGATTATGAAGGCACCCGAATTTCGCCCTGGGTGTTTGTGGCCAGCCATAATGCACGTGCGATATTAAAAAAGCAGATGTCCGCCATTTACCGCTACCCGGGTGGCAAGGTTAAGGTTTTTTATAAACCGGGGAATCCACAGAAAAGCTTTCTGATTGTTGCTGGAAGCGTGGGGATATTCATCACCCTGGTTATCACGGTGTTACCTTTCGTCTCTTATTTCATTCGATACCACTTATAAGAAAGGCATCGCTCCCGGTCATATTGTTGTTCTGGCGTGGCGTTAATTATGACGGAGCATCATTAAGCCAGTGTAATGATGGCTGGCTCGTCAGATATGTTCTGCAGACGTTCAGCATAGGTCGTCAATTGCTGTTCGCGCTCTTCGTCCGTCATGCGAACCGGTCCATATACGAGCTGGGGTGCCAGTATGTTGAAGCCAACGAACTGCATGCTGCGGTGGATTGGGAGCAAAATTGCGGTCATATCTCCCCGAGCAACCCCTTCGCTATATCCTTCCTCTGGGCCACCGGTCGTGAGGGATAGTAGTACTCGCTTGCCACGATAAACGCCGTCCTCATATATCTGGCCACCACCGTAGGTTCGGCCCATCGCAAAAACACGATCAACCCAACCTTTGAGCACTGCCGGCAACCCGAACCACCATAGCGGAAACTGCAATATCAGTAAGTCACACCACTCAAGTTTTTCGATCTCGGATTCAATATCGGCCGAAAAGCCTTTCATTTCGGTGGCGTGCATTTCTTCGGTCTGTTGTTTGAAATAGTTTGGGTCGTTAACGGTTGTAAAGTTATTTCGGCCGGAAACCGGATTGAAGTTCATCTCATGCAGGTCCGAAGTCTTCACCTCATTCCCGGGTCGGGCGAGCGTTTCACAGGCGGTGCGAAACATTGCACCGTTAAAACTTTGGGGCTCTGGATGCCAATAGACCACCAATACTTTCATAAACAGTCGCCTTGTCTTGTTGCCTTACGGTTAATGAACGCCAGTTGCGACTTGAGTTCGCAAGCTTCAGAGCATTATGTTCAGAGTGGCTGACGATGGTTGCAACCGCTTAACCTTAGCAGACGTGCGTGATTATTGGCCTTGCTCGCTTGAATGCCAGGAGGGCAATGCCGAAACAGGCGGGTAGATACGTCGTGATGGGGCGCAAAGCCTACAACGGGAACTCGTCAGCTAGTTTTTTGGAAACCTTTTCTCCTTTCAGCCGGGCATACACCGGCAGGCCGTCCTCATAGCTCGGGTAGGCTTCACCTTGAATAAACGGTAGCAGGTGATCTCGACCGGCTTCGGTGAGGCCGTAGCCGTCTCCGGTGATGAAGTGGCGGGGCATTTTCTCTTCGACATTGGCCACGTCACTCAGGTTGGCTTCGCCAATTGACCAGACGTAGGGATTGGTGGATTCGCGGACGATGATGGGCAATACGCCGTTTTTGCCGGCCAGGGCAAACTCAACCGCAGCCTTGCCGACCGCGTAGGCCTGTTCAACATCGGTGGCGGAGGCAATATGGCGCGCTGCCCGCTGCAGGTAATCGGCCACGGCCCAGTGGCATTTGTGCCCCAGGTTTTGAGTGATTTTATTCACCAGGGTGGGGGCGACTCCGCCGAGCTGGACATGGCCAAAGGCATCTTTAATACCGGCATCGGCGATGAATTTACCGTCGGCATCGCAGGTTCCTTCCGATGCCACCACCATGCAGTAGCCTTCGGTATCAACGTAGTGCTGTACCTGCTTCAAAAAATTGGCTTCGTCGAAGGGGATCTCGGGATACAGAATGATGTGGGGTGGATCGCCGGCCTGCTGTTTTGCCAGACCACCGGCCGCGGCAATCCAGCCGGCGTGGCGACCCATTACCTCAAACACAAATACTTTGGTGGAGGTGGCGTACATGGCCTGCAGGTCCAGCCCGATCTCGCGGGTGGAGACCGCCACGTATTTGGCCACGGACCCAAACCCCGGGCTGCAGTCGGTAATGGGCAGGTCGTTGTCGACGGTTTTGGGTATGCCAATGCAGGTCACGGCGTGGCCCTGGTCTGCGGTGAACTGGGCGACCTTGTTGGCGGTGTCCTGTGAATCGCCGCCGCCGTTATAAAAGAAGTAACCAATGTCGTGCGCTTTAAACACAGCCGCGAGCCGTTCGTATTCGGCGCGGTGGTCATCCACTGATTTCAGCTTGAACCGGCAACTACCAAACGCGCCGCCGGGAGTCTGTTTAAGCAGGGCGATGGTGGCGTCGCTCTCCAGGGAGGTGTCAATCATGTCTTCGGTCAGGGCGCCAATAATGCCGTTACGACCTGCGTAGACCTTGCCGATTTTGTCGGGGTGCTGGCGGGCGGTTTCGATGACACCACAGGCGGAGGCGTTGATAACCGAGGTGACGCCGCCGGACTGGGCGTAAAAAGCATTAGGGGCTGACAAAGAAATTCTCCTGGGTAACGGTAATTGCAGGTTGCGGGGGAACAATTATCTCAGATGCGGGCGGGGAGTTGACCGGGTCGGAATAAGGATAGGATGATTTATCGGCAGACGGGCCACGCAGGGCGGCCACACTTTAAAGGAAGCGGTAATGAAAATAGTTGTAAACACGGCATGGATGGCATTGATGGTGCTGTTCTGCGCGGTTGTTAGCGCCAGAACGCTGATTTATGACCCCAGTGCTAATCCCCGGCATGATCTTGCACAAGCCGTGGCTAGCGCGGCTACGGATGACAAGCTGGTGCTGGTGGTTTTTGGTGCTGACTGGTGCCCTGACTGCCGGATGCTCGACCACCATATGAACAGGGAGCCACTAAAGGCGGTTATTAATCACAATTTCCACTTGGTAAAAGTGGACGTGGGCGAGAAAGACAAGAACCTGGATTTCCTCGCAAAATTCGGCAATCCGATTGCCGGGGGGATTCCCGCCATTGCCATTCTGGATAACCGGTCGACCATTCACTACGTGAGTGATGCGGGTGAGTTAGCCTCCGCCCAATCGGCGAAAAACGAAGGTTTAAAACAGTGGTTTCAATCACTGCTGGGGACGATCGATGATTCCGAAAGCGGTGATTCAGCCCGCTAAAATGGTAGGCTTGATAATTAAAAAATAGAGAGGGGGGTTTCATGTTTCAGATAGTCAGTTTTGAGTCGGAAAACGGGCCGGTCGTTGGCTTGCGTCAGGGCGACGATTATTACGCATCGTCAACCTTTAGCAGCGTGCGCGAGATGGTTGAGCAATGGCCGCTGGTGATTGAAAAGCTCGCAACGGCGGGGCAGCGCACGGCAGAGCGCACCCCGCAAGCCGGGGTGAAATTGCTGGCGCCACTGGCCGAGCCGCGCAACATCTACATTACCGGGGCTAATTACACCGATCACATCGAGGAGATGTCGGCGGCTTTGGGGGTCGCGCTGGTCGAGGATGCGCGCAACAAGGGCTTTCCGCCCTGGTTTGTGCCCAAAGCGACCACCTCGGTGGTGGGGCCTGACACTGGAGTGCAGATTCCGCCCGGGGTGGAGCGACTGGACTGGGAGCTGGAGCTGGCCGTGATCATCGGCCGCGAGGGTAAGAACGTGCCGCTGAGCGATGCGCTCGATTACGTGGCCGGATATACCATCGCCAATGATCTGTCTGCCCGTGACCGCATGGCACGGGATTACGAAGCGCCTGAGTCTGCGCTGCGGCTTGACTGGCTTCGGCACAAATCGTTTGACGGCAGTTGCCCCATGGGTCCGGCGATTACGCCGGCCACA
>OJFP01001608.1_pt1 | contig 10199 bp, 8 predicted proteins | sample 1594141 | NCBI WGS metagenome assembly OJFP01 (sample SAMN05416843, study PRJEB24817) | seawater metagenome | isolation source: Sea water | place: Canada:Atlantic | collected 2013-07
GATGTAGAGAGGTCTCGTGGGCTCGGAGATGTGTATAAGAGACAGGTGGTTGATAGTGCCTGCTGCATGCAGAGAATGGCGCCTTCACCCGAGGGCTGCACCATGTCGTAGCCATCCGAAGTGGCGCCATAGCCGACCAGTTCGCCATAAATTTTGGCCCCCCTGGCACGGGCATGTTCCAGCTCTTCCATTACCACCATGCCACCGCCACCGGAAATAACAAAGCCATCCCGGTCCCGATCAAAGGCGCGGGAGGCCTTGTCAGGCGTATCATTATATTTACTGGAGAGCGCGCCCATGCCATCAAACAGCACTGACAGGGTCCAGTCGACCTCTTCGCCGCCGCCGGCGAATACCATGTCCTGTTTGCCCATCTGGATTAGTTCGGCAGCGTGGCCCATGCAGTGGGCACTGGTAGAACAGGCGGACGTGATGGAGTAATTCACGCCGCGAATTTTGTAGGCCGTCGACAGGCAGGCCGAGACGGTACTGCCCATGGTTTTGGTTACCATATAAGGGCCCACCCGGCGTATCCCTTTTTCGCGTAGGGTATCGATCGCCAGCAGGTTATTAGCAGTAGAAGCGCCGCCCGACCCGGCTACCAGGCCGGTACGGGTGTTGGAAATTTGTTCGGGTTCCAGTCCAGCATCGGCAATCGCTTCGCGCATGGCCAGATAAGCGTAGGCCGCCGCGTCGCCCATGAATCGATAGAGTTTGCGGTCGATCTGTTCACGAGCGTCAACGCGAATCGGGCCGTGGACTCGGGAGCGTAACCCCTGTTGCTCGTATTTTTCGCTGTACTCAATGCCTGAAAGCCCCTCGCGCAAGGAGGTGGTCACTTCAGCGGCGCCAATACCAATACTGGAGTTAATCCCCAGTCCAGTGATTACTACACGACGTTCCATTGAATTATTGATTCCTGATGTGTTTATTCGTAAAGCCCGACCCGTAGACCGGAAGATTCATAGATCACTTCACCGTCTACGTCCATCGTAGCATCGGCGATACCCATGGTTAACCGGCGAGTGATGAGCTTTTTCATGTTGATTCGGTAGGTTACTAATTTTTTATCGGGGGTTACTTCGCCGCTAAAACGTACCTTGTCGGATCCCAGTGCCCGGCCCCGGCCGGCATGGCCCTGCCAGCCTAGGAAGAAGCCAACCAGTTGCCACATAGCATCGAGTCCCAGACAGCCGGGCATTACCGGGTCATTTTGGAAATGGCAGGCAAAAAACCAGAGATCGGGATTGATGTCCAGTTCCGCATGGATGAAACCCTTGCCATAGGTTCCACCGGTTTCGCTGATTTCGATGATGCGATCAAACATCAGCATTGGCGGTAAAGGGAGCTGGGCGTTTCCAGGCCCGTAAAGCTCTCCGCGGGCGCAACTGAGTAACTGCTCGTAGTCAAAATGATCGGGTTTGGTTAGCAAAGTTGTTACCGTATTAGATGGATTTGAATGGCGCGGTGAGGCTGGCTACCGGTTATTGGTGGCGAATTATAGCCCAGCGAAACTGAGTTGGTACCTGACCCTTCACCGGCTGGCTAAAAGGGTGATAATTAGGGCCTGGATTGGTGGGTTAAAACGAGTGACCCCGAGTAAAGCGTGCAAAATAGCCATGTTCATAAAAACAGGGAAATAATGAGAAATTTTTTTAGCGACTGGTCGCAACGCCATTTTTCTAACCCGGAAGTGATCGAATTGCTGTTGGTGCTGGCAGCCGGGTTTGGCATTGTGCTGCTCGCGGGATCGATGCTGGCACCGGTGCTAGCGGCGGTGGTGATTGCTTATATCCTGGAAGCGCTGGTGGGGACGCTGGTGGAGTGGGGCATGAGCCGGCTACTGGCTGCGCTTCTGATTTCCGCACTGGCTTTTGGGTTTGTACCTTTGATTCTGTTTGGCCTGTTACCCGTGCTGGCGGGTCAGTTAAAAGAGCTGGTTCAGCAAGCCCCGGAGATGCTAAGTGATGGTCGCCAGAGCCTGCTGAGTATCCAGGCTCAATACGCAGACTATGTCTCGGTGGAGCAGCTGGATGACATTATCGGTTCGGTCACCATACAGGTTGCTCATTGGGGGCAGTCGATCGTGAGCAATCCCCTGGCCACGCTGGTTAATTTGATTACGGTACTGGTTTACCTGGTGCTGGTACCGTTTCTGGTGTTTTTCTTTTTAAAGGATAAAGAGCTGATTGGCGCCTGGCTAACGCGCCAGTTGCCGGCTCAGCGACCACTGGTTAAGCAGGTCTGGCAGGAGATGGAACACCAGATGGGCAACTACCTTCGTGGCAAATTCATCGAAATTGTGGTGGTCGGCGGCGCTACCGCTGCGATCTTTTCTATTCTTGGTATCCAGTATGCGTTATTACTTGGGGTGTTGACGGGACTGTCAGTGATCATTCCCTACGTGGGGGCTGCCGTGGTCACGTTACCCGTGGCGATGGTCGGGTTTTCCCAGTGGGGCTGGAGTGGCGATTTTGGTTATCTGATGCTGGCTTACGTGATCATTCAGGGGGTTGATGGGAACCTGCTGGTGCCATTGCTGTTTTCAGAAGCGGTGAACCTGCATCCGGTAGCCATTATCGTAGCGGTGCTGTTTTTTGGAGGGCTGTGGGGTTTATGGGGGGTGTTCTTTGCCATTCCCTTAGCAACGCTGGTTGCCACCGTTATTAACGCCTGGCCGGTATCCAGAAACGCTGCCGGCACTGAAGCAGCGCCCGTGCTGGCAGAAGAGGGGTGAAAGCGAAGGCGTGACCGGGCGGGAGTGCGATTCTTCGCGCCGTTCAATCAAAGCCTAATTGGCTCCAGAGCGCGTCTACTTTTTCGATGACTGCCGCGTCCATGGTGATGGGACGGCCCCACTCTCGATCAACCTCCCCGGGCCACTTATTGGTGGCATCGATCCCGATTTTCGAGCCCAGACCGCTGGTGGGCGATGCAAAGTCAAGGTAATCGATAGGGGTTTGCTCGACGATGGTGCTATCGCGGGCAGGATCGACCCGGGTCACGAGCGCCCAGACCACCTCACTCCACTGGCGCAGGTCAATATCGTCATCGACGACAATGATCGCCTTGGTGTACATGAACTGCCGTAGCACGGACCAGATACCAAACATTACCCGCTTGGCGTGGCCGGGGTACTGCTTCTTGATGCTGACCAGCGCCATGCGATAGGAACAGGCTTCGGTCGGCAGGTAAAAATCGGTTATTTCCGGGAATTGCTTTTGTAGCAGTGGTGTATAGAGCTCGTTCAGGGCCAGCCCCAGGACGGCCGGTTCGTCGGGTGGTTTGCCGGTATGGGTGGAGTGATAAATCGCCTGATCTCGGTGATGAAGTTTATCGACGGTGAATACCGGAAAACGCTCGACCTCGTTGTAATAACCCGTATGGTCACCGAACGGCCCTTCGGGAGCAGTGTCGTTAGGATGAATGTGCCCCTCCATAACCCATTCTGCTTCACTGGGTACCCGCAGTTGGGCGTCGCCTAATGGGGTAAGCCGGGTGCGATTCTGGCGTAACAGTCCGGCAAAATGAAATTCCCCCAGGTTATCCGGAATCGGCATGACGGCCGCCAGCATGCTGGCCGGATCAGCACCGATAGCGACCGTCACCGGGAACGGCTGGCCGGGGTATTGTGCTTGCCAGGCCTGGTAATCAAGGGCACCGCCGCGGTGGGCCAGCCAGCGCATGATTAGCCGATTCGGTGCGATTTTCTGCAGTCGATAAATACCGACATTCTGGCGCCGATGGTGAGGGCCACGGGTAATGACCATCGCCCAGGTTATCAGTGGTGCAGCGTCTTCGGGCCAGCAGGTCTGTATCGGCATGCAGTCGAGGTCCACTGCACGGCCAATCTGGCTGTTTTCAAAAAAGGTGGGTCGTTTGTCGATTTTCGGCCGCAGGGAGAGCGCCCGCCGGTAGGCTGGCCACTTTTCTTTAAGTTGCTGTAGGTTCGCGGGTGGTTGCGGTTCCCGGAGTTCGGCAAGCCAGCCGCCCAGTTCCTGCAACTGGTCGACTGAATCGAGTCCTAGTCCCCAGGCGACTCGCTCTTCGGTGCCAAATAGGTTGCTTAACAGCGGATGGCTAGAACCGACCGCCTGGTTGAATAGCAGCGCCGGCCCCTGATTGCGCAGCACCCGGTCGCTGATTTCCGTGACTTCGAGACAGGGGTCGACGGGTAGGTCAATCTGTTTAAGCTGCGCTCTTTGTTCAAGCAGACTGATAAAACCGCGCAGACTATGAAGAGAGTGGCCCATGGTCAGGAACGACTCAGCAGGTCGAGGGCAATGCCCGCGAAAATGGTTGCGCCCCACCAGCTGTTGCGCAGGAATGCTTTAAAGCAGCGCTGGCGATCTCGATTTCTGATGAGGATTTGAAAATAGATCGAGAGCCCTGCCGCTGCCGCTAAAAACAGATAAAAGAGTCCATCGAGGCCACTATTCGGATGCAGGCCGACCAGCAGCAGAGTGGTCAATGCGCTGATTTGTAACAGCGCGACTGCTCGGCAGTCATCTTCACCAAACAGAATAGCGGTTGAGCGCAAGCCGAGAATGCGATCGTCATCACGATCAACCATGGCGTATTCGGTGTCGTAGGCGATGGTCCAGAAAATATTAGCCAGTAGCAGTAGCCAGGCGATAGGAGGGATCGCTCCCTGGATGGCGGCAAAGGCCATGGGAATGCCCCAGCCAAATGAAAGACCAAGGTAGGCCTGGGGCAGATAAGTAAAGCGTTTGAACAGCGGGTAGGTCGCGGCCAGCAGCGCAGCTACCAACGCAAGTTGTATGGTTAACCGATTAAGCTGTAACACCAGTAACAGGCTTATTAATGAGAGCAGGGCCGCTACCCAGATAGCATGGTCAGCCGGTATTCGGCCCTGAACGAGTGGTCGGCCAGTGGTCCGTTTAACATCGCCGTCGATGTCGCGGTCAAAGTAGTCGTTGATGGCGCAGCCAGCGCTACGCATCAATACCACGCCGGCAGTAAAAATCGCCAGAATTTTCAGGTCGGGCACGCCCTGCGCGGCCAGCCACAGTGCCCACCAGGTGGGGCAAAGCAGCAGCAGAATGCCGATGGGTTTATGCAGGCGGGTAAGTTGCAGATAATCCCGCAGTTCAGGCCGGGTAGATTGGCTAACGGATACGGACATGGCCGGGTTGTCTGGTCAGGTGAAACTGGAAGTAAGCCGATTCTACCAGCTGAAAGTCGGTCCAGCGGCAAGATCCCCGCAAGTCAGGGATGTCCCTACACCTTGATGTAACTATCGGCACCTTTAAGCCAGCGCTGAATGAGCAGAATGATGGTTTCGGGTTGTTCTGCTTCGATAATTCGGGCGAGTGCTTGCACGCGGTCGAACAGGTCGGCGTCCCGGCTGATGTCGGCGATACGTAACTGCAGGTCGCCGGTCTGACGGGTTCCGAGCAGTTCGCCGGGTCCGCGTAGCTGCAGGTCACGGCGGGCGATTTCAAAGCCGTCCTGAGTTTCGCGGATAGTAGCCAGCCGGGATTTTGCCGCGTTGGAAAGCTCGCTGGAGTAGAGCAACAGGCAGGAACTGGCTGCACTGCCACGGCCTACCCGACCGCGGAGTTGGTGTAGCTGTGCAAGCCCAAGTCTTTCGCTATTTTCAATAATCATCAGACTGGCATTGGGTACGTCGACACCCACTTCTATGACGGTCGTTGCGACCAGTAAATCAATTTTCCCGGCACTGAAATCGGCCATCACCGCCTCTTTTTCTGCGGATGACATGCGCCCATGAACTAAACCGGTCGCCAGCCCTGGAAGGGCCGCCTGCAGGGTCTCCCGGGTTGTTGAGGCGGCCTGCAGTTGCAGGGTGTCGGACTCATCAATCAACGGGCAGACCCAGTAGGCCTGTCGGCCCTGGGCGCAGGCAGTGGCAATACGGGCGATCACCTGGTCACGACGATCCTGCGGTAAGACGGCAGTGGTGATGCGTTGCCGTCCCGGCGGTAGCTCATCAATGACCGAAGTCTCCACATCGGCGTAAAAAGTCATCGCCAGCGACCGGGGAATGGGCGTTGCTGTCATCACCAGCTGGTGGGGCAGGGTCCCGTCGTGTCGCCCTTTTTCACGAAGCGTCAGGCGCTGGTGAACCCCGAATCGGTGCTGTTCATCAACAATGACTAATCCTAGCCGTTGAAACTCGACTTCGTCCTGAAAGAGCGCGTGAGTGCCGATAATGACGTTGGTCTCGCCGTTCGCCAGTCGTTGCAGGCGCCCCAGCCGGGATTTACCTTTGTGGCGCCCCGCTAGCCAGTCGACGGTGATGCCCAGATCGGTCAGCCACGGTGTCAGGGTCTTTAAATGTTGCTCGGCCAGCAATTCTGTCGGGGCCATTAGCGCTGTCTGTAGACCGAACTCGGCCGTCGTTATCGCCGCGCTGGCCGCAACCAATGTTTTACCGGAGCCAACGTCGCCCTGCAGCAGCCGCAACATGGGATGAGACCTGCCCAGGTCCTGATTGATCTCACTGATTACCCGTTGCTGCGCAGTGGTCGCCTTGAACGGCAGGTTTTGCAAAAACCGCTGCTGCAGTTTCCCATCGCTAATGGGAATAGCGATTTCAGCCGTGCGTAGCCGCCGGCGCTGTAACAGGCTGAGGTGGTAAGCCAGGAGCTCTTCCAGCGCCAGGCGTTGACGAGCGGGGTGGTTTCCCTCGACCAGCTCGGTCAGGGAGTCCTCCGGTGTGGGCCGGTGTAAGGTCGACAGGGCGGCGGTTAACGGTGGTAATTCCCACTCGTCCAGTGATGCTTGTGGCAACAGTTCCTTAACTTGCGGCAAGTAGTGTTCGATCACCTGGTCGGTGAGCCGCCGCAGCGTGCGTTGCTGGATGCCTTCAGTGGCTGGGTAAACCGGGGTGAGTCGGTCAGACAGGGGCGGCGCATCCACCCCGTCGTTAATGAAGGTGTACTCCGGGTGCACCAGTTCAAGGCTGCTGGCGCCGCGCCGCGGTTCGCCGAAACAGATGAGCTGTTGTCCCGGTGTAAACTGTTGCTGCTGGTGTCTGGAGAAATGGAAAAACCGCAGTGTGAGGCTGCCACTGCCGTCAGTTACCCGCACCAGTAGCGATCGACGTCGTCGAAAAGTGACGTCAGCGAGCTCGACGGTCACCCGTAATTGCGCCGCTACGCCCGGTTTCAGGGCACCGACAGGTGTAATTCTGGTGCGGTCTTCATACCGGGTGGGCAGGTGAAACAGCAGGTCCTGCAGGCTAACGATATTCAGTCGCGCCAGTTTTTCCGCCATTTTTTCGCTAACACCGCGCAGTGCCGTGACGGAGGTTAAGTGGACCGGCTGGGTAGTCACCAAAGGGCGGTGGAGAATCAGTCGATGACGAGAATGGCGTCTGCTTCGACCGCAACGCCTTTGGGCAGTGCACTTACCTCGATGGCGGCCCGGGCTGGATAAGGTTGTTTAAGACGTTGTTCCATAATCTGGTTGATTAGCGGGAAATGCGCTAAATCAGTCAGGAAAACGTTGATTTTTACCGCAGCCTGCAGACTGCCGCCGGCTGCCCTGGCAACGGCTTCAAGATTATCGAAGACCTGAGCAATCTGGGCTTCGACGTCGCTACTGACGATTTCACCGGTCGCCGGATCGAGTGGTATCTGACCCGATAAATAGACAGTATTGCCAGCCCTGATTGCCTGTGAGTAGGGCCCGATGGCGGCAGGAGCAAGATCGGTGTTAACCGGGGTGCGACTCATGGGGTCATCCTCGTTTGCGGGTGATACGGATCACTTCTTTATGGGCTTTAAGGCTGCGCATTAACTGGGCAAGATGGTGGCGATCATTCACCTCAATGGTGAAATTGGCGACGGAGTTATAACCGTCGTGGGTCTCGATGGTGACGGCGTCAATATTCGCTTCCGCCGAGGCGATGGTGCTGGAGATAGCCGCCAGCGCGCCGCGCCGGTTGACCGTAACCACGCGGATATCGACCGGGTACTGGCGTTCTCCGTTCTGGTCCCAGGCGACATCGACCCAGCGTTCGGCCTGATTGCGGTACTCGGCGATATTGGGACAGCTATCCAGGTGGACGACGATCCCTCTACCGGCGGTAACAAACCCGTGCACTCGATCGCCGGGAATCGGTCGGCAGCAGCGGGCGTAGGAGACCACGATACCTTCTCCACCGCTGAGTGAAACCGGTTTGGGGGATCGGGGTGATTTTAACCAGGGAGCCACGCGGGCCAGTGCTCCACGAAATCCCTCAGCCGGTTGCGCAGGCTCTCCACCGACCGGGTCGGCCAGTCGCTGCGCCGCCACCAGTGCCATGTGGTTTCCCAGGCCAATGTCAGCGAGTAGTTGATCAAAAGTGTCCACCTGCAACACAGCCAGTGCCTGGTCGATCTGCGCCTGGTCGAGGCTTTCAATTTCGATCCCCAGGGAGGTTAACTGGCGCCTCAACAGGCGTCTGCCTAATTCGATCGCCTGTTCATTATTAAGATTTTTGAGCACGTGACGGACTTCGGCCCGCGCCTTGCTGGTGACCACAAAGTTAAGCCACTGGGGGTTGGGAGTGGCGACTTCGGAGGTGATAATTTCGACCTGCACGCCGCTCTGTAACTGGGTACTCAGCGGTGCCAGCTGGCCGCCGATGCGTGCGGCAACGCAATGGTTGCCAATATCGGAATGGACCGCATAGGCAAAATCAATCACCGTTGCCCCGGCAGGCAGTTCCATGATCTGGCCTCCGGGGGTAAAGACGTAGACCTCGTTGGGGAACAGGTCCAGTTTGACGTGCTCGATAAAGTCTTCGGCATCACCCGTTTGCTGCTGCAGGTCAAGAAGTCCGGTGAGCCACTCGCGAGCGCGCTGGTGGGCACGGTTACTGCGGCTGTCTTCGTCGCTTTTATAGAGCCAGTGAGAGGCAATACCATCGTTGGCGACCAGGTCCATCTCCTCGGTGCGGATCTGTACTTCCACCGGGACGCCATAAGGGCTGAGCGTGCTGGTGTGTAATGACTGGTAGCCGTTGGATTTTGGGATGGCGATGTAGTCTTTGAATTTGGTGAAAATGGGCTTAAAGGTGTTGTGGACAACGCCAAGAGCCCGGTAACAGGTGTCCACCTGATCCACGATCAGGCGCACCGCAAACAGATCAAAAACATCCTCAAAACTCAGCTGGCTGCGTTTCATTTTCTGGTAGAGGCTGTAGAGGTGCTTTTCTCGTCCCTGGATACGGTAATTAATCTGTTCCTGGTCGAGGCGTTCGATCAGGGTCTGTTCGATTTTTTTGAGTAAATCCGAGCGATTACCGCGGGTTTTGCGAACGGCTTCGTTTAGTATTCGGTAGCGCATTGGGTAGAGTGCCGCGAAGCCAAGGTCTTCTAGTTCAAGGCGAACCTTGTGCATCCCCAGACGCGCGGCGATGGGCGCATAAATATTCAGGGTTTCATGGGCTATCTGGCGTTGCTTGGCAGCCGGCATGTGCTGGATCGTGCGCATGTTGTGCAGGCGATCAGCGAGCTTGATGAGAATGACCCGAATGTCGTCAGACATGGCCATTAGCATTTTGCGGAAGTAGGCGGCCTGAGCCGCCTGGCGGGTTTCGAAATCGACCTGGGTGATCTTGGTCACCCCGTCCACCAGCAGACCAACCTCCTCACCAAAGCGGTCGATGATGTCCTGGGTTGAGTATTGGGTGTCTTCGACTACATCGTGGAGCAGGGCAGCCTGTATGCTGGCCCGATCCATGCGCATTTCTGAGAGTAATTTTGCCACCGAGATTGGGTGGCTAATGTAGGGGTCGCCGTTCTTGCGGAACTGGCCATCGTGGGCCAGGGCGCTGAATTCGGCCGCGTTATCGACGGCTACACATTCAGCAGGTGGCAGATAGCTTTCAAGGTAGGGGGTGAGCGACTCCACGGTCATGACCGGCGGCACGCACGAGGCGCTTATTCCTCGTTGGAGCTCTCAGTCGCATCCGTTTTATTGCTGTCTTCGGCAGGCTCGCCCTTTGCGTCCATTTTCAGGTCGTCGTCGTCAAGATCGGTGAGCGCTTCATCGACTATTTCAAAGGCGTCCATTGGATCGACCTCTTCTTCATGAAGAATGTCGGCAGTGGTCAGTCCGGCAGCGATTTCGCGGAGAGCGACGACGGTAGGTTTGTCGTGCTCAAGTTCCACTTCTGTCTCTTATACACATCTCCGAGCCCACGAGACCTCTCTACATCTCGT
>OJFP01001612.1_pt1 | contig 10181 bp, 10 predicted proteins | sample 1594141 | NCBI WGS metagenome assembly OJFP01 (sample SAMN05416843, study PRJEB24817) | seawater metagenome | isolation source: Sea water | place: Canada:Atlantic | collected 2013-07
TACACTATCCTCTTCGTCGGCAGCGTCAGATGTGTATAAGAGACAGTTATTAAACGTGCCTTATGATTCTGCAATTAATTGCTTATAATAATCTAGCTAAGTTGATATCCCAACCGATAATTTGTAATGCGAGAAGTTAGGTCGTCAGCAGTAAAAATTAACGATATAATTAACACTTTAATTTTGCTTAATATTGATAGGTTAACTATGTCTGCATTTAACATGCTGGTGGTTTTAGGTTCAACAGCATCGGGAAAAACAAAATTGGCAGTTGAACTTGCTAAAATGCTAAATGGCGAAATAATATCTGCTGACTCTAGGCAAGTTTATTGTGGTTTAGATATTGGCAGTGGTAAAGACCTTGATGAATACCAAGAAATAAACCATCACCTGATTGATATTGTTGACCCTGGCTACGAATACAACATTTTTGACTTTCAAAAAGATGTCATTAGTGCCTATGAAAAAATTAGCGATAAAAACAAACTCGCTATTATGGCTGGCGGCTCCGCACTGTATGTTGATTCAATATTAAAAGGCTACCGATTAATTGAAGTACCTGAGAATAAAGCGCTTAGAGAAAGCTTAGCTGAGCTTAGTCACGAGCAATTAACTCAGCAGTTAATGCAACTAAAACCTAATTTACATAACACTACAGATCTTATCGAGCGTGATCGCTTAGTACGCGCAATTGAAATAGCACAAGGAGAGTTAGCTGCGAAAGACACCATTAATGATTTCCCTGCGCTTAAACCGCTTATATTTGCGATTAAATGGCCACGAGAAGTTATTCGTCAACGCATAACCCTACGTTTAAAGCAACGCATGGAACAAGGTCTTATTGCAGAAGTAGCGCAATTGCATGCACAAGGTGTAAGTTGGGAAACCTTATATTTTTATGGCTTAGAATATCGCTATATTGCGCAACATTTACAGGGAAAATTAAGTAAAAACGACTGCTTTCAAAAATTAAACTCTGCTATTCACCAGTTCTCTAAAAAGCAAGATACTTGGCTAAGAAGATTAGAAAGAAACGGCACTAAAATTCACTGGTTAGATGGTAATAAAAACCTTTTAACTCAAGCGATGGCAGTAATAGCGCAATTAAATAAACAGAATTAACACAAGAAAAGGCAAAGCAAAAGTTAACTAAGCTAGCCACCCCAAACTATTAGCTTGGTTTTTAGAGCTTGAATATATACAGCTCAAAGCTAAAAGGTTATTGCTTTGGATTAACGCGTAAGATTGAGTGTAGGCATATAGCTAAGATTAAGTAACACTGCTCATGCAATAGTGAGCAGTATCAATTTAAGATAATTAAAGATAAGTTGTTGTTAACCGCAACACTTTTTATATTTTTTACCACTACCACAAAAACAAGGATCATTACGGTTTGGTGTTTTCTCAAACGTAGTAGTCTTAGGCTTGTTGAGTATCCCTGTTAGCTCAAGAATATCTTCATCTGCACTACTATCTACCGTGATATCGGCAAATAATTCATTATCTTCAACAACAGCTGCCAATTCTAACTTCTTTTCTTCACTAGTAACTACCAGAGTTAGCGGGTGTTTTTCTGTACCAAGTTTAACAGCACGCTTAGTGTTATAACCTGTTTTTACATGATTTACTCTGGTGTGAATACGGCCTTTGTAATACAGATCGTGCATGATGAACTCCGCTAAATGAAATACTTTTATTTAAATACTAGGTTTGAGCGCGGCAGTATAACGTAAAACTTGAAATAGTCGACTGTTCAATGAGACAACTTAAGGTATGTTAACGTTGGCTAAGAAAACTAATTTTCTGAAAGTGGTAGCTAAATATTTAATTTAAGAGATTAAATCAAAAATATATTAGCTTTCATTATTCATCACAGTGTTATTTATTTTATCAAATAAAATGTTATTAATGTCTACATAGACATTAATGAAGCTATTCTGATTTAATATGACGCTTAGTTTTACGTGTAGCTTCTGCATTTGCTGGATCATCGGGCCAATAATGTTTGGGATATTTTGATTTCATATCCTTTTGCACCTCGCGATAACTACCCTGCCAAAATGCGACAAGATCTTGAGTTATTTGAATAGGGCGCTGTGCCGGAGATAATAACTCGATGATCAAAGCAACTTGGCTATTATGATTGCTGTCACCAACCGAAGGTGTGGTACTTACACCATAAAGTTCTTGCATAGGTAAAGAAACAACGGGCGCTTGTTCTAAGCTGTAGCGGATTTTACATTTTCGCCCTGTAGGCCCTGAGAAATAGCTAGGTGCAAGTTGATTAAACACTTGTTGTTGCTGATAAGATATCTGGCTCATTAAAACTTCAGTTAAATTGAGCTTATCGAGTTGTGCCTTGCTAGTAATATCAGAGAGGTAAGGTCCAAGCCATTGCTCTAATGTATTAAGTAAATGTACTTCACTGACATCCTCGAAGCCTAAATGCTGTTGGGTTTGATTAAGCCAGCGCCAGCGTAGTAATAGTTGCTGAGCTTGCTCATCGAAGTTCAGCCAAGCTAAGCCACGTTTGCGAATATGTTGGCACCAACATTCAACCAACAACACTGGCGAAAGTTTTTGTGTGATATTTTCTTCGCTGATAACAATCGAGCCTATAACCTGCTGCTTAGCACTGTGAATACGGTTTTGCTTTGGATCAAAATGCAGCTGTGTTTTACTTTCTGCTTGGGTAACCTGCCAAGCAATCGCTTGCGACAAATTAATTTCTGCAGCTAGCGCAATAGATAAAGTGTGTTGACGCTGAAAAAACTGCACAGCAACAAGATATTTTTTATCAGCGAGTGCGTCACTCGCACTCATAGTTACGCCTTTGCCATAGGCAGTTAAGTAATTACCCTGGTGATCTCTTTGCTTAGCCAAACGCTCTGGGTAGGCAAGTAAAAGTAACAAACCGCTGCACTGCAATGGCAAGTGGTTAGCTGTAGTACAAAAGCTTTGGCTTGCATTGCTTATTTCAACATAACTGTTGTCGCTAGCCTTACGTTGTTGCTGAACCGCCAAGCGATATAAGCGCTGCGCTTGTTGAATTATGCGTTGATGCTGAGGTTTTTTCGCCTGTTGCAAAAGTTGAATAATACGTTGTGATATATCGCAGTTATCTACTCGTTGTGCTGCGCCAAAAATATCACGCTCTTCTAATAATGCCGCATATAAACAAGCAAGCGACAATAAATGCTCAACCTGCTGTGTTTGCTCAAGTTGCATAGCCGACAATAGCATTTTGGCAAAGCGCGGATGACAAGGGAAAACAGCAACTTGTTTACCTTGCGCCGTTAATTGGTGTTGCTGAGAAACTAAGGCTAACTCGGTTAATTCTTGCCACGCTAATTGTTCTTTTGTTGTGTTGGGCATTTCTATCATGGGTAGCTGATCACAAGCTGTCGCTCCCCACCTTGCCACTTCCATCAGCATAGGCAATAAATCAGCTTGCTGAATTTCGCTATGACTTTGTTCACTTCTGCGCTCAAAGTCATCTTTACTGTATAAACGAATACAGTGCCCAGGCGCTAACCGCCCAGCACGACCGGCACGTTGAATAGCTGAAGACTTGGCAATACGGCGTTGGTTAAGTTTGTTATTCAGTGTTTGTACATCATAAATAGCAACATTCTCCAAGCCAGAATCAATAACAAGGTCGACCCCTTCTATGGTTAAACTGGTTTCGGCAATATTAGTAGCCAACACTAGCTTATGCTGATTTTCGGCGGCAGGCGCAATGGCTTTTTGTTGCTCGGCTAATGACAATTCACCATACAGCGGACACAAGGCCATAGTATTTGGCATATAAGGCTGTAGCTGCTCAGCTAAATAACGAATATCGCCAGTACCTGGCAGAAACATTAAAATTGAGCCTTGATGCGAGTTCACCAAAGACTTTAACACCGATAGCGCATGTTGACGCCAAAGGCGTGTATTACTGGGCGCTTGATAACTTATATCAACAGGGAAGCTACGGCCTTTACTTTCTAGCGCTACGGCATCAGGCAACTGCAAATTTATCGCTTGCGTTGCTAAGGTTGCTGACATTAAAAGTATTTTTAAATCTTCACGTAGCCCTTGCTGAACATCGCGTGTTAATGCAAAGGCTAAGTCGGCGTTTAGTGAGCGCTCATGAAACTCATCAAACACCACTAAACCACAAGCTAAAAGCTCTGCGTCGTTTTGAATTATTTGCGTTAAAATACCTTCAGTGATCACTTCTAAGCGGGTATTATTTGAAGTTTTACTTTCATTTCGTAGCCGATAACCTACGGTGTTTCCAACAGTTTCATCCAATTGCTGAGATAAGTAACAAGCAATATTTTTTGCTGCTAATCGCCGAGGTTGTAAAAGGTATATTTTCTGCCCAGACAAACAAGGTAAATCTAATAACCACAAAGGCAAACAGGTTGACTTACCAGCTCCTGGAGGCGCGGTCAGCAGTATAGTATTGTGCTGAGTTAATGCGGTAATAACATCATTTTTGATATCATCAATGGGCAGTTTTTTAGCTGATAACGTCATAAATTATGAAAGGTTTTCGTCAGTTTATCGTTTATTGCGCTAATGTTACCATAACAACGGATTAGCGTTTGTTTTGTCTCGAGCGCGTTATTAACTTTTTAAGTGACAAATTATTGATGAACGCAAATATAAAAGCAGTGCAAGCATGAACAAACGTATGTTTCTTGCCTTAGATGTTTCAAGTGCTGATAAAGCTACACTTGCCTTATGGCGTACGCAAAATTTAGCCTTACCTTTTAAGGTCATTGAGCCGAATAATTTCCATGTTACATTGGCCTTTCTGGGTCTGCTTGCAAACAATCAACAAACCAATTTACAGGCGCTAATTAATCAACATCACAACGATATTCAACAACACCTAAAACTGCTACTTCCCGAGCAAACCTATTCTTTACAGCTATCAAAAGTTGGGTACTTTAAAAAAGCTCAAGTATTACATCTTATGCCTGAGCATAGCCCGAACTGGCTAATGTATTTAAATACTACACTTGTTGAGTTAAGCCGGAGCAGTAATATCACTTTAGAACAAAAGCGCTATCAACCTCATCTGAGCCTATACCGTAAAGTTAAGCCCGCATTAACAGATACCGACTTCATTATAGAAAATACAGCAATAAAACACGCTATGTGCATCAAAAGCTTTAGCTTATATCACTCTTACTCTACTGACTCAGGCGTTAAATATTTCCCGGTTAAAACTTGGAAGCTTTAAATTAATACGGTTAATTTACATACAAATTAAATTTGCAAAATTCGAAAACTATGCTTACTTGGCAAAAGAATAAAATACTGTTATCACTTGTCACCCGGTTTTAAATGGAGTTATTAATGGAGCTAATAATGGAAACAATAGTAGAAGACAAATACTCAATAGCATCGCAATCGAACATTTTAGAAGTTGAAGCGTTTGGCCCATTTAATGAACAAGTTACCGAAAAATATATTGATGATATGTATAACGCTTGTGATCAGTTTTCTGGCCAACCTTGGGGGTTATTAATTGCTTTTTACGGTAATAGTGTTTTTTCTCCTGAAGCTGAAGAAGCATTAATTAAGGTTAACAAATATCGTGTAGAACAAGGGCTAATTGCTAATGCCAGCGTGTTAATTGATAGCAGTACAGCTGATATTCAACAATTACAATTACGCAGAATTTATCAAGCTTGTGATATAACTTTTTATGTTTTTAGTGATATCGACAGTGCAAAGTCATGGTTAGAGCAATATTTACAATACAACTAAAAAGTGAGAGTTTAGAGCTATCAGCTATCAGCTATCAGCTATCAGCTATCAGCTATCAGCTATCAGCTATCAGCACACAGAAAAACATAAAACATGTAGTGATTAAAGTTAATCTACTTATTTAGCGCTTCATTTGTGTCGGAAACATTAGGTATATAGAGGATAATTTGGCAATAGCGAAAGGTTTAGCTTCCGCTATGTTTAATACTCAATGTTTAATGATTAATACTTAATTTGTTTTTACTGATTTTTATTTCGAGATCAAATCTGCAATTGTAGCAATGCCTAGGCCGGTAGCACCTGCTGCCCATAAGCCAGACTCATTACCGTTATAAGCACCCGCTAAATCAAAATGTAACCAACCAGCGCCATCATTATCAACAAAACGAGATAAAAATCCTGCTGCATTACTTGCGCCACCAGGACCACCACCTTTTATGGTTCGACTATTCGCAGTATCAGCAAACACAGATGGGCATTTATCTTGATGCCATGGCTCTAGTGGTAATTGCCAAATAGCTTCACCAGTAGCTTTGGCACAAACTTGCGCTTGGCTTGCGGCACTTTGGTCTAGTGTGAATAAGGCAGTATAATCACCACCCGTGGCACTAACAGCAGCACCGGTTAATGTTGCAGCGTCAATAATCATCGGCGCGCCTGTTGCACTTGCTGCCATTAAACCATCAGCTAGCACCAATCTGCCTTCAGCATCGGTATTCGCGATTTCACAAGTTACGCCATTTTTATAAGTAATGATGTCGCCCAATTTATAAGCATCACGGCTAATCATGTTTTCTGCACAACAAAGATACAACTTAACACGTTGATTTAAGCCTTGTTTCATTGCTAAGGCTAAAGCGCCTGCAACAACCGCAGCACCACCCATATCGCACTTCATGTCAAACATACCTGCGTTACTTTTAATGCTGTAACCACCACTATCAAACGTAATGCCTTTACCGACTAAGCATGCTGCTACTTGTGCATTTTCATCACCCGTTGGGTTGAAGTCTAATTCGAGTAAACAAGGCTCATTAACACTACCTTTACCCACATTGTAAATACCCATCCATTGTTCTTCTTCTAAGGCTTTACCTTGAACAAGACGTGTTGAAACATGGGCTGGTGCAATGTTTTTAATATAGTCTGTAGTAAGTTGCGCAAGCTTTAATGGGTATAACTCTGCGGGTGTTTGGTTGGTTAAATCACGACTCCAAGCATACACAGCTAGTTTATTACTTAAACGCTCAATTAAAGCTGGCTCGCCACAAAAGCTAATATTTTCTAATTTATTAACACAACTAAAACCAAGGGCAAATGCCCATTGACTTGCCTCATCCCAAGCATCACCTTGTAAAGATGCATGTTCAATGCCTAATTTTTCAATTTTACGTGCCGCCATTTGTATTTTTCGAGAACGAAAAGCAGCCTCTTCTGGTAAATAAATAGCAATATTATCTTGGCTAATTTGGAGCGTTTTATCTTGCTGCCAACCTTGTACATTATTCGTTGTGGTCAACGTTATTGATACTGGAGCAGAATTAACTGTTGTCATGTTATCGCCTTTACATTAATTTTTATGCTGATAGTTTACACTACATAAGTAAATAATTAACCTTGCACTTGCTTAACCCACAAAGCTTTTTTGCTAGGCTTTAGCTAAATGCAAGATCAGTCATCAAAGCTCAAATAAACTTATATATTTAAGCTTTTATAATACAAGGTTTTCAAAAAAATGAGCTTAAGTCACTATAAAATTAATTATTTTCTGACAATATGTATCCTCGTTATTACAACGCAAACGCAAGCTCAAGATAATACTTGGTTATTAATCGATAACTTCGAACAAAAAAACACCCTACAAGGATGGACGAAAGCAGACACTAAAAATGATACGTCACCTAAGCTACCCAACCCGCAAATAACTGAACAACGAAGTGAAGGTTCAAAAATAAAAACCAATAACTATTTAATTAAAAAGCCTGCTGCAGAAAACATAGTAGGCAATCGGAAGGCGCTCACTTATAAAAAGTTGCCCATACAAGTAGCTGTCGGAGAAACTTACACTTTTTATACTCGAATAAATGTTGAGTCTTTTCCCAACAACCATGCATTTGGCATAAGTAACATGCAACCAAAAGACATTGAACTTAACGACTATAACGCTTTTGAACCTACGCTTAGAGTCACCGATAAAACTGAATCTAATGGTTTAATCAATACAGGGGCGCTTATGGTAAAAAAGGGAAAAGGCTACGCCAATATTTTTAACCCTGTAAAACAGCAAGATGCAAAGCCATTGATACCAGGAGTTTGGTATCAAATTTGGTATGTCGTAAATAACGCGTTATTAAGTGAAAATGGACAAACCTATGATGTATACATTCAAGGCTCAGAAGAATTCCCACATCAAACAAAAGTTTATTCAAATGCTACATTTAGAATGGCGAGAGAATTACCACTTATTTATTTTTTAATGAATACCAATACCGGGCCAAAGTCACGTCCGTATGGTAACGGTGGATTAAAGTATGACGATTTATATATGTCGAAAAATCTTAACCTTACGAGTCCTTTGTAGACATTAATTACCAGTTTTACCTGCTCAAGCATTAGCAGTTCAATAGTGAATAACGTAAACTAAAGCAAATACTTTTTACCACTAAAAAAATGGAAATTCCTCTTAAAAAGGCAAAACTCATTAAGCGCTATAAACGCTTCCTCGCTGATATTACATTAGAAGATCACAGTGAGTGTACCATTCATGTGGCAAACACTGGGGCAATGACTGGCTGTGCTGAGCCCAATGACCTAGTTTGGTATAGCACTTCAGACAATCTAAAACGCAAGTACCCATTTAGTTGGGAGTTAACACAAACTCAAGACAAACACTTCATTTGTGTTAATACTATTCGCGCTAATCAGCTAACAGAACAAGCACTTTTAAAGGGTACTATTACAGAGCTACAAGACTTCACTTCATTAAGTCGAGAAGTAAAGTACGGCGATGAAAATAGTAAAATCGACTTTCATCTAACCGATAAGAGTGGCCGAGAAACATATATAGAAGTGAAAAGTGTCACTTTACTTACAGCGAATCAAGGCTACTTCCCTGATGCTGTAACCTTACGGGGACAAAAACATTTACGAGAATTAATGGCGATTGCAGCACAAGGGCACCGCGCAGTACTGTTATTTGCTGTATTGCATTCAGGTATTAATGACGTAAAACCCGCCGAGCATATTGACATTAACTATGCCAAGTTACTTCGTGAAGCAAGTCAGCAAGGTGTTGAAATTATTGCCTACAAAGCAAAATTCAAAAAAGAACAACACAATTTCAATATATTTTTAGCGGATAAAGTACCTGTAATTATTTAACCTCAACAACGAAATACCGAGAATAATGATTGACGAAGGGGCTATAAACTTGCTAAAAGAGCATGCTCAAAAATTATTGTCACTTTCGGTAAAGTTTAGACAGCAGATAACATTAATAAATACTTTTCAATTTTTTCTTGATTATTTTCAATTAAGCCTTGAATTTTATACTAGCTAACACAATATATGTGGAATATTTCAGGTCTATATAAATTGGCAGTTGCAACCAAGCGATGCCGTTACACGATGTAACGATTTACCATCGATTTAGGTCTAGTAGCATTAGGAGAATTAGCATGCCAACACAAAAAACATTAGGTATTTTAGCATTAGCGGGCGTTGACCCTTACGTTGAAAAGCCTAACGAAGAATACATGAATGAAGCGCAACTAGAACATTTTAAAAAAATTCTAGATGCTTGGCGAGTACAACTTCGACAAGAAGTAGATCGCACCGTAACTCACATGCAGGATGAAGCGGCGAATTTCCCTGACCCTGTTGACCGTGCTGCTCAAGAAGAAGAGTTCAGTCTTGAATTACGCACTCGTGACCGCGAACGTAAGCTAATTAAAAAAATTGAGAAAACGTTACAATTAATTGAAGATGATGATTTCGGTTTTTGTGACTCTTGCGGCATCGAAATCGGCATTCGTCGTTTAGAAGCTCGTCCAACGGCTGATCTTTGTATTGAATGTAAAACTTTACAAGAAATCAAAGAACGTCAACTCGCAGGTTAATACCTTCGACTTTGTTGGAATTTAATAAAACGTTGCGACCTGGTATTACTCAACAATACCGAGGTCGCTTTGCACCATCCCCTTCTGGTTTTTTACACTTCGGCTCTCTCATTGCCGCCCTAGCAAGTTATTTAGACGCCAAACACAATAACGGCCAATGGTTAGTCAGAATTGAAGATATTGATCCCCCAAGAGAAAAAAAAGGCGCTAGCGCTGAAATTCTAAAAACATTAGACGCTTATGGTTTACACCTGTCTCTTATACACATCTCCGAGCCCACGAGACCTCTCTACA